>OJPZ01000004.1_pt1 | contig 273241 bp, 238 predicted proteins | sample 1598611 | NCBI WGS metagenome assembly OJPZ01 (sample SAMN03922494, study PRJEB24848) | human gut metagenome | isolation source: stool sample | host: Homo sapiens | place: Germany | collected 2011-11
AGGGCAAGCCCGAATTCCTCAGTACGCTCGAAGAGGATGTCGATTTCGGAGTGCTCACCCAGAGCCGGGTGATAGTGTATCCCAACAACGATTACAGGGAGATGCCCTATACTGACTGGGATTTCATTTTGTGGGACGAGGGTATCTCATACGACGGGGTAAATGTGTTTGCAGGCTCCGGCGATAAGATGTGCCTGAAGGTTGCCGGCGAGGTATTGACTCAGAACGATGACAACGAATATTATCTGGCGGACGGAACCTATACGGTAGTCGCCAACTTCGACAGCGGAACGATAACGCCTGAAATCGGTCAAATCAGCGGCGGTGCGTTCGGTTATTCCCATCCGAAGTTTCCGAACGGTACGTGGTATATTCGGATGCAGGATGATGCCGTAACGGGCGATGCCTGCATCAAGGAAGGTACGATGACCGTGGCCCGCAGCGGGGAGACCTACACGCTGACGTTCGACTTTACGAGCGATGCCGGCTACAAGGTGACCGGTTCGTTCGAGGGTGCGCTCAATGTTCATGCCCAATAATTGCAGGACAATCCGAAAGTATTCTGTATGGAAGGGGAGAGCCTCAAAGGCTCTTCCCTTCCGCTTTTTTGCAGGATGGACGGAGATGGGATAATAACAAGGGGTAAATGCCGTGGCTGAAAGCTGCGGCATTTGTCGTTTACGACCCTGCGGCGGAGATGCATTTTCGGGATGACCCCGGCAGCCCGTGTCGTTCGGCGAGGTTGTTCCGGATGCGTGTCCGGGCATTTCTTGTTCCGATTGGCCGGCTGTCCGCTGCATCCGACGTAATGCCGCCGCCGTCCTGTCCTGCATGGCATCGTATGGGGGCCTGTGTATATCTATTTTGTTGCATATATGCAGAATTTTTTCGGATATCGCCGGGACCATGGCGGCGGCGAAAGGTACCGCGACAATTGAATGCCGTGGAAAGCGTGAAAAAAGCGATGATATGTACGCTGTCTGTTGGATTTAATGAATGTTGTTGCGGGTAATTATACATAAATGTCGCTTGTTCGGTGGCGATTTGTTTTAAAAAACTCTTTTTGGTAAATATGAAAATGTTATAACACTGAATATTATTATATTGTTTTATGATTAGATTTGCATTCGTAGGGTGACAACAGCGTCGCCTGCGGTTTAAGAAGAGTAACCTAACAAATTATTCCAAACGACTTATGAAAAAAAATGCAATTCTGATTCGATTGGCGGCCGCCGCCCTTGTGCTGTCGGGCGGTTGTACGACCAATCCGGCCGAGGAGGTTCATTACGTGAATGTCAGCCAGGCGGCCTGTTCGTTCTTGGGCGAGGGGAGCAAACCGCTCGCCATTGTCGTAGATGCGGCTCCGGCCCAGTGGACGGCCGAGTCCGGCGCATCCTGGGTGAAAGTGGAACGTACCGATGCGACCACCCTTACCGTTACGGTGGATGACAACGATACGGGAACGGAGCGGAGTGCCGATATTACCGTGCAGGCGGGTGAAGCCGTAAGGCCAATCCGGGTTTATCAACTTCCCAAGGACAACAGCATCGCCCGTTACCGTACGACGAATACTTTCGACAACGGAACTGCGGTGGTCTCCCCGAGCGGCAGGTATGTGGGCGGCTTCGAATCGACGCTGCTGGAGGATGGCAATACGTTTGAGTTCTGGCCGGTCATCATTGATGTGGAGGCCGACGAACGGATTGTGCTCGGTCCCGTTCACCAGTCGCTCCACATGCTTCACGAGCCCCACGCGATAAGCGACCAGGGACTGCTGTTCATCGCCGACGGGCAGAACGGCGGGCAGGTCGCTTTCGACATCACGGGCAATTCGTTCGTGCCGGAGATTCCTGAGGGGTATAAGACGCTTCCCGAAATACAGGCGGTTTCCGCCGACGGCAGGTATTGGGTCGGCTATTCCAAAAACAACGACGGACTGCACTATACATTGGTGTGGGAGGACGGCGTATTGGCCAAACAGCTCCCCATGCCGGACAAGAATTTCGTCGGAGAGGATTTCTGGTACGGTATTCTGGGGCGCGGCATCTCCGCCGACGGTTCCGTCATCTACGGTACGACGTGGGAGAACTGGGACTTCGGCATGGTCTATTGGAAGGATTGGCAGAACGGCGGCCAGGCGGAATACGTCGGAAAGGATGTGCATGTGCGGAAGGTCGAGAAGGCACTGGACAGCCAGGGGCTCGAATACGATTACTATTGTGCGGACGGCATGATTTGTCAGGCGAACCGCACCAACATCAGCCCCTCGGGCAAATGGATAGCCGGGTCGTACCGGACGTGGACCCTCGCCGAAAACCGGATGGATGCGGTGACGTCGCAGGTTGCCGCCTTCTATGACGTCGAAACGGAAACCACCGTCATCGTGGACGAGTACGGTGCATCGACCGGAACGCACGTGACCGACGACGGCATCGGATTCATCGGCCTCGGTTCACTCGGCATCTCCTCCGGCCGCGTTTACGACTGCAATACGCGGACCGACCTCGGTACAACGCAGGAGTGGGTGTACGATAACTACGGCATCATCATCCCGAACTGCTATGTCACCAGCATCTCTCCCGACGGAACGGTAGTCTTCGGCCGGTATCTGGAGTCTTCGGCCGGCGGACACATGAAGTTCCCCGGATGGTACGTGGCTCCGCCCGTGGCGGAGTAATGGAATGACGAAATGTTTTCATCGCTAACCTAATTGATTCGGACCATGAAAAAGTTTTTATATCTGGCGGCAGCCTGCCTGCTGGCCGCCTGCAACGGCGGGGAGGAACCCGAACAGCAGCCGTCGCTGGAGGTAAAGCCGCTCCAGCTCGATTTCGCCGCGGCGGACGCGGCCCCGCAGGAAATCACCGTAACGGCGGTCGGTGTGGAGTGGGAGTACATACTCTCCGGAGGCGCTTCGGAGTGGGTGACGGTGGACGACAGCCGGGAGGGTGTCCTGACCGTTTCCGTGGCGGACAACCCCGCACAGGAAAGGCGCACCGCCTCCCTGGCGGTGAATCCGCAGGGGAATATCAAGGTCAAACCGCGCAGCGTGACAATAGCCCAGGCCGGGAACGATACGCCTGTCGTCTATTCGCTGACGGTGGAACCCGCCGCACTCACCTTCGAGCCTGAGAATGCTCCGGCGCAGGAGGTGAAGGTGACCACTGAAGGCGAGGGACTTATGTGGAGCACCGAAGTGGAGGAGGTCGCACGCGGGTGGATTACCGTTACCGAACGTGACGGCGGATTCACGGTGGTTGTTGCGGACAATCCCGGACAGGCCCCCCGTTCGGGGAACATCACCGTCGTGCCGGACAGCGAGGCAGCCTCGCCGAAGGTGGTGCGGGTGACGCAGCAGGAGCTGGTACTGCCTCCGTCGCTCGACATAGCGCTGAATAACGGCGCATCCCCCGAGGAGGGATTCGTCCTCGATTACCGCGGACAGACGGACGGCGATTACAATATTCTGGTCACTGCCGTCAATGTCGAGTGGCGTGTATCGGTACGGTACGAGTCTGGTACGGACGAAGGATGGATTAAGGCTAATGCCATTGACTTTGATGACGATACCCGTGTGAGTATTGTCGGCGGTATCGAGAACGAATCCCCTGAGCCCCGTGTCGGCTGGGTGGTCGTCTCTTCCGATGCGGAGGGGGTGGGCTCCTATGAAGTAAAGGTAACGCAGGAGGGAAAACCCGACTTCATCAGTACGCTGGAGGAGGATGTCGATTTCGGCCAATTTACCAAGAGCAGGATTATTGTCAGTCCGAATGACTACTGGCGTCATGACGAGGTGACCGCATGGGAGATAATGTGTTGGGATGAAGGCGTTGAATTTATAGAAAATCCGCCCTTCCCGGAGCAGCCTCGCTTCGAAGGCACGGGAGGCAGAATCTCTTTCACGTTAATCACGGAAGTGCTGGAGAAGAATGACGATAATGTGTACATACTGCCGGACGGCATCTATACCGTCGTGGCGAACTTCGACGACAATCCCGACCTGAAGCAGCCCGGCAATATCAGCGCCGGCGTCGCAGGGAATTACCTGCACCCCATATGGCCGCGCTACGCATGGTTCGTCCGCATGGAGAACGGCGTTTACAACGGCGAGGCCTGTATCCGGAGCGGTACTATGACCGTGACGAATATCGGTGAGGATGAGTACGAAATCGTGTTCGAGTTTGAAAGCGATGCCGGATACCGTGTAGAGGGTTCCTATAAGGGAACGTTCGATATCCGGGTAGGTTGAGAGCGAAGTGTTAGTTAGTTGATAGGTTCTTTTCAGACGGCGCCGTACCGAGTGATTCGCTGCGGCGCCGTCCGTCATATCGGAACCGCACGCTTGCCGGGACAGCACGCTGTCCCGGCGAAGAGGCGCTAACGGCCCTCCGTATAGCCTTTCATCAGCCGGGCGATGTATTTGCCGATGATGTCGAATTCGATATTGACTACCGACCCCGGCCGGATATCCTTGAAGTTCGTATGCTCGTGGGTGTAGGGGATGATGGCTACCTGAAAGGAGCCGCTGCGGGAGTTCACTACCGTGAGGCTGACGCCGTTCACTGCTACCGAACCCTTTTCGACCGTCACGTTGTCGCCGTGCTGTTCGTATTCGAACGTGTAGTAGTAGCTGCCGTCGGCACTCTCCACGGCGGTGCAGGTGGCTGTCTGGTCCACATGCCCCTGCACGATGTGTCCGTCGAGCAGGGCGTCCGGCCGCATGCTGCGTTCGATGTTCACCCGGTCGCCCGGCCGGAGCAGGCCGAGGTTGGATTTGATGAGTGTTTCGTATATGGCGGTCACCGTATAGGTGTCGTTCGCAATGGATTCCACGGTCAGGCAGACGCCGTTGTGGGAGATGCTCTGGTCTATCCGGAGCACTTCGGCTATCTCGCTCCGCATGGTGAAGGTCTTGTTCTCTCCATCTTCCCGGATGTCCGCGACGGTGGCCATCCTCTCTACTATCCCTGAAAACATAATCGTATGGTTTTTTATCGGTTGTCGGGGTCGGCCGCATGCCATCCCCGTCGTCTTTGCCTAACGGTTGTAATGTATGTGTCCCCTGACGAGGAACAGTTTCCGCAGCCGGTACGGTTCCACTTCGATGTCGCCGAAAGCGGGATTGGCTGCGCGGAGACGGAGCGTTCCGGCCTCCGGATTGCGGAATACGTTGCGGACGGCGGTCACCCTGTCGCTTACGACGAGATAGGGATAGCCCGGTATCAGCGCACTCTCCTCCGTTTCCGACAGCAGCAGCGTGGCACCCACCGGAATTTCCGGTTCCATCGCCTTGTTCAGCATCAGTGCCGCGAATGTCACATGTTCCGCTCTGGGCAGCGAAAGGACGTATGACGCCTCGGGGAACCGTTCCATGCCCGCCAGCGTCAAGGCGTCGATGTCGTAGGCCGGAATCAGATTCCGCTCCTCCGTATTGCCGATGAACATCCCGCCTTCACCGGTGATTATCCATGCGCGGCTTATTTCCGGATACCTGGCCGCTATCAGTTCGGCGAGCTCCTTGCTGATGCCGTTGTCGCCCCGTTTTATCCGGTAGAGGTTTTCGCCCCTGTTCAGCCCGATACTCAGGGCGAACGAGTTGACCGAAAGTCCCGTCCAACGGACTATTTTCTCTATTCTCTGCCAGTCGTCCAGCAACATAACGGTGTGCGTACAAGTGGTGCGCCGGAATACGGCAGGCGGATTTTCCGCTTCCCTTACCCCGTCTCAGGGGCGTTTCCTGCCTCTTCAGGCCAAAATTAGGCAGATTCTCCCTATTTTTATTGGAAAATACCGGAAAAAAATCGCAAATTTGCAGACGCAATCGACTTCGGTCCCGTAGTTCAATGGATAGAATATAAGATTCCGGTTCTTACGATATGGGTTCGATTCCCGTCGGGACTACTTTTTTGAATGAGAAACCGCTGAATAACAGCGGTTTCTTTCGTTATCGGCGGAATTCTCGCCGAGTGTGCGTCGTTGTCCGGCCGTCTGTTCCCGTCCGTTCGGGGGTGTGTCCGTCCTTGCAGGTCGTGCTCTCCCTTGTGTCGTATCTGTTTCGAGCGGCGGATGTGCATTTTTTCAGGACGTTTTCCGGCTGTTTTTCCATAGTTCGTTCCGGATTCCGACGGCATGGCGGTATCGCATTTCCGGCATGAAAGAGATACGGCGCATGTTGCCGTATCCCGTTCGTTTCCTTGTATGATATGCCCGGTGTTTTTGAAAGGAACGCAGGCTCTTGTGAACGAAACGGTTCGTCGGTAATGTTTCCATTCATCAAATTTGCACTCGACGAACGGGGTGCTCCTGCTCGCCTGCGCGGTGGGGGACCGTGCAGACCGGCCGCGGACGTGGAAAAGGGGGAAAGTTTGAGCGAGCGAGCACCCCCGCCGAAGCGGGTGTGTAGACATTCGAATCACAGGAGAAGGCGGGTTGCCTTTCCTATCGGTTTGCGAATATTATTGAAAAAACTGTACTGAAATGAAAAGATTGTTATTGCTTATGCTCCTTCCGGCGGTGGCTACCGTCTTGGGGGGATGCCGGAAAGAGAGGCAGGAAGCCATGACCTTGTCCATTACTCCGTCCGGGCCTATCGTGTATGAAGCGGAAGGCGGAACGACGAAAGTAACCGTGACGACGAATCAGAAGACATGGGAGGTACAGGCCGCTCGAAATCAGAAGTGGTGCACGGTCGAGGAGGTGGAAGGTTCGAGTTTCGTGGTGAAGGCCAGCGTCAATAAGAACAGAGAAGAAGAGAGGCAAACGAAAGTTACGGTGACTACCGGAACAGGTCGTGATGCCAAACGAGTCGTATTGGAGGTAACCCAACGGAAAGCTCAGGCGCCGTTTGATATAAAAATCACCGAGATTACCGATACGGAAGCGACCATAACGGTTGTGCCGCGCGATAAGGAGAACCGTTACTTCTGTGATATCATAGAAAAGAATTCGCTCCAGTATTTTAATGATGATATAGGTGAGTTTGTGAGTCAGTTGATGGATTTCGCCGCATCGTGGTATGGAAGCATGGAGGCCGCGGTTTTGATACTAACCGGTAAGGGCGAACAGACGAAGACGATTAATAAATTGCAACCGGGTGTCGAGTGTGTGGGTTATGCGGTCGGATTGAGTGAGGACGGTAAAATGAATACGGAGATAGAGAGCGTCGATTTCTGGACACAGAAAGCGCAGACGGATAAGAATGGGCAGCAGATAGAGGCTGTCGGTGATAGAATATGGTGGGAAAATAGAATCGGTAAAGAATAATTCGGTTGCTCTCGGCAGAAATTTTACGAGTGATGGCGGAAGGTCTCATTCGTGGAATGAGGTGGGTTTGGCGAACGCATCTGTCAGCAGCGAACGCCGACCGGTTATCGAGAGATTAGTTCTTTAGACGATAAAAACGGGAGTTGTCGTCCCGTCGGTGAATCTGCCGGCGTTCGGTTGCGCATGCTACGGTCCGGATAAGAAAATTGCAGACTTCCTATGGTGGTATCGCCGTTCCCGCCGGTTTCGGCGAAGGTCGCAGGGAATACATGCAGAAGTAGTTTTTTCATTTTCATGTTTTTCGGGCGATGCCCGAAGAGTTAATGGGTTAGTTGAAGGGAAGGGGATGGTCGTGATGACCGTCCCCTTTTGGTATGACGTTGCCTCTTTATCTGTTGAATGCACGGCGGTCGTATGTATTGGTTGCATAATTATTGGCAAAATACCCCTTTTCGGGGGAAGATTTGGTCGGGAAAATGGAAAATTACTCCATAAAAGAGTCAGGAATGTTTGCAATATATGGTTTTATATATTACATTTGTTTTTGCAGACGCAGGTTGGAAGGGCTGTTTGTTTTTTTATATACTTATAGATGTGTTTTTATTGCTAATCTAAAACCTATGGAAATGAAAAAAAATTTATTCTTTTCGACACTCTTGCTGGTGACGGCGGTCCTCATGGGAGGATGCCGGCAAGAGGAGCCAAAGACGGCTCCTCCGACCCTCTCCATCGAGCCTGCCGAAGCGCTCGTCTTCGAGGCGACCGGAGGGACGCGGGTGATTGCCGTCACGACGAATCAGGATACGTGGCGTGTGCTTTCCGACCAGACGTGGTGTGTCGCGCAGGCAGCGGATGATGCGAGCTTCACGGTGACTGCGGGTATCAACGAGAGTCCGGACGATATGCCGCGGGCGAAAGTGACGGTTACTGCGGGGACGGGAAACAATGCCAGGACCGTCGTTCTGGAGGTGTACCAGCGGGGTGCGGAAGAGGTGGTGCCCGAGGAGCCGCCTTTCGGGATAACCCTCTCCAACATTACGGCTACCGGGGTTGACATGCGGGTCGTTCCGCTCGATGCGGCGGGCAGCTATTACTTCGACGTAATCGCCAAGGCCACCCTCGACGAACACCACGGCGGAGATATAGGCCGGATGATGGAGCGTATGATGGCGGAGGCCGAGCAGATGTACGGGAGCATGGAGGAGGCGCTCGCCAACCTTGCTTCACGGGGGGAGCAGGAGCATTCCTTCACGAGGCTCTCGCCGGCCAGCGAACATGTGGCTTTCGCCGTGGGGCTCGGAGCCGACGGTGCGGTGAATACGGAGGTGGTCAGCGAACCGTTCCGGACGGAGGAGCTCTCCGATGCGGTGACTTTCGAGGTGGAGTTCACGAACCGTTATTACGACGGCGCGGACTTTACCGTGACGCCTTCCGACGATGAATTTCCGTACTATTGTACGATACGTCCCGCCTTCCAGTACGACGAGCTCTCCGACCAGGAGCTGCTCGAAAAGGTGGTCGCCGAGGACGGTTTCATGATAGATTTCTATGCGACGACAGGTGTTTACGAATATGAGAACGAAAACGTATGGCTGACCGATACGGGTTATCTCGTGTTGGTGTTCGGATGGGCCGGCGGCGCAGCGACCACCAACATCCACCGTTTCCCGTTCCGTACGCTCGAACCGAATATCCCGCCATCGGAGTGCCGTTTCGACGTGGAGGTAACCGGACTTACTTCGCGCAGCGCGACCGTTGCGATAACCCCTTCGGACGAAACGTCGGTCTATATGTGGGACCTGATAGCGGATGCCGATTACCAACAGTTCAAAGGGAACATGAAACAGTATGTGACGGATTATGTGGCAGCTGATATCGAATCGCTCGACTACAACCGCGAACGGGGTGTGGGAGGCAACATCTTCTCCAAGATGCTTGAGCCCGGAACCACCTATTACGTCTGGGCCGCCTGCATCGACGAGTTCGGGAAGCCTGCGGCGGACGTCGTCGTCAGCGCCCCCTTCGAGACGCTGCCCAATCAGGTGAGCGATGCCGGGGTGAGCGCCGTTATCGGCAAATATTTTAACGGCGACGACCTTTATGCCCTCGATTCCGAAAAGTATGCCTCCGGTCGGGGAATGGCCTATGTGGAGGTGACGTTCAGTGCCAATGACGAGGCGGTGGTATGGTACGGCACGATGGTGAAGGAGGACCCCTCCGACCCGACAGGGGCCATTTCCGATGCTGAGATAGCCGAAACCCTCGTGGCGTCCGGTACCTGGTGCCCGACGGGCAAACTCTATTGGTGCGAATGGGATGCGGAGTACACCGTGCTCGGCGTGGCCATTGGCAGCGACGACAACAGCGGGCCCGTACTGCGGCTCAGCAAAACTTTCACGAAGGAGGGGGCTTCGCCCGTTTCCGAATTCGTGGAACCCGCATCCGCGGCGGCTCAGTATATTTACAACGCTCCGTTCGTGCGTTACGATGCTTCGGTGAAAGTCTACCGGGAACGCGCGCAGAGATAGTTTTTTCATGCGTCCGGGCAGTGCCCGGGACAGGTTGGGTTAAGAGGGGGGCGGTCTCAGCAGGCCGCCCCTGTTTTGTTTGTAGGGGGGCGCCCGGCTGTTTTGGTTATCTTCGGGCGTTGTGGTATATTTGTGCGGCAGGGGTTCCGGATGCACCGGGAACTGCCGCAGGCATTGAAAAGGATTTCCGGATATATTCTGAAAACGGCGGTACGGGCCCTTCTGTGCGGTGCCGTCTTCTCGGTGGGCGGATGTATGAAGTACGGCCCCGTACCCGAGGAGCACTTCTCGTATCCGATGCCTCCGGGGGAGGAGCCCGAAGGGGTTTTCATCGTCTGCGAGGGTAACTTCATGTACGGGAACGCGTCGCTCTCTTTCTATCTTCCTTCCTCCGGCGAGCTGCAGAACGAGGTCTTCGCCCGGGCCAACGGGATGAAACTCGGCGACGTGGCGCAGTCGATGACGATACACGACGGGACGGCCTACATCGTGGTGAATAATTCGGGCATCGTTTTCGGAATCGACCCGGAGACGTTCCGGATAGAGCGGGTGATACGGGGTATCGGCTCGCCGCGCTATATCTGTTTCAACGACAGCGTGGCTTATGTGACTTCGCTGTATGAGCCGCGGATTGCGGTGGTGGATGTTGCAACGGCTGCCGTGGCGGATTATATCGAGACGCCCGACCACACCTCTACCGAGCAGATGGCCATATGGGGCGATACGCTCTATGTGTCGTGCTGGTCGTACGACGATGCCGTTTTGATGGTGGATTTGACCTCCGGTGAGGTGGCGGGAGAGATAGGGGTGCGGAGCCAGCCGCGCCAGATTGCGCTCGACGGCGATGGCCGGTTGTGGGTGCTTACCGACGGCGGATACGGCGAGGGCAGTTCCCCGAAGCCGCCCGCGCTTTACCGCATCGATGCGGCTTCGGGGAGCATAGAGCGGGAATTCGTCTTCCGTATGGGCGATACGCCGCGGGGACTCGCTGTCGGAGCCGGGGGAGATACGGTCTACTTCCTCAACGGGGATGTATGGCGCATGGATACGGATGCGGAGGAGCTGCCCCGGGAGCCTTTCATCCCGGCGTCGAATACCATTTACTATGCGCTGGGAGTGGACCCGCGCCGCGGCGACATCTATGTCGGCGACGCCATAGACTATCAGCAACAGGGGGTGGTTTACCGCTTTTCGGCCGACGGGCGTGGATTGGATACGCTGCGGGTCGGGATTATTCCGACGGATTTTTGTTTCAGATGACTATGGAAAAGATACGTTGCGCATATTGGATGTTGTTGGCTGGAATGCTGCTCGGATGCAACCGTTCCGGCGTGGTAATGCCCGAAACTTACGGGCCGCGGCCACCCCATGAAGGCAGTTCGCCTTACAGCGACCGGGTAATCGCCTATGTTCCCGCTCCGGGACAGTTCATCAACGATGCGATGGTCGGGTTCGACGGAAACGAGACGGGCCCGCAGGCTGCATTGGAGTATGCCGACCGGAGGCTGCACTCCGTCGATGCTTCCCTGCGGGGCATGGTTTCTCTCGGCGGATTCGGCGGTTATATCGTGGTCGGGTTCGACCACAGCATCCAGGCGTCGGGTGGGTATGGCGGGTACGATTTCTCGATAACCGGCAACCAGTTCTCCGGGAGTTCCGAACCGGGCGTGGTGTGGGTGATGCCCGATGAAAACGGCAACGGAGAGCCCGACGACGGGCCGTGGTACGAGCTCCGCGGAGCGTATTCCGACAGCTCCGTCCGCAGCTATTCGGTGACCTATTACCGTCCTGACCGGGAGGATGCGGCAGTCAGGTGGCGCGACAGTGAGGGGCACGAAGGGGAGATAGCGCGGGTATCGTCCCATCCGCAGTCCTATTATCCGAAATGGATGACGGAAGAGTCTTATACGCTCTCCGGCACGCTGCTTCCCGACCGGAGCGGTACGCTGGAGAACGGTCGTTTTACGACGGGCGATTACGGATGGGGCTATGCCGACAATTGGGGAGAGGATATGCTGGAGGCCCCGAAACAGAAGAATTTTTTCCGTATCTCCGATGCCGTGGATGCTGCGGGCGAAGCGGCCGGATTGGATTATATCGATTTCGTCAAGGTACAGACCGGCGTGAACATACAGGGCGGTGCGGGTATCGGAGAGCTCTCCACGGAAGTGTCGAGGTTCCGGGACGAAAACCTTTGAAACGGAGATTCGCCGGGCCGGCGGCCTGCCGGTAATATGGGCTTGAGGGAGAATGAAAAGGGGAAGATGGATTGCATGCCTGCTGCCGTTGCTGGCGGTTTGTCGGCCGGAAGCGGCCGGTGCGGAATATGCCGCCTTCGCCGCAGCCGTCGTCTGCGGAGTTGCCGTCCCCCCCGGCGGAACGACAGGCGAGATGGAGGAGCGCAGCGGAGCCATCGATTCGGTGACGGTGACGGCCCGTCGGCCGCTCTCCGACATCGGTATTCAGAAGACGGTGTTCGATGAGACGCTCCTGCATGAAGACGTTACCTTCTCCCTCGCCGATATGCTGGCCCACAGCACGCCGGTATTCATCAAGTCGTACGGCCGGGGAACGATGGCTACCGTGTCGCTTCGCGGCACGGGTGCTTCGCATACGCGCGTGACATGGAACGGCATGCGGATGAACTCTCCCCTGTTCGGCATGATGGACCTTTCCTACATCCCCTCCTACTTCATAGACGGTGCGGCGCTCTATAACGGGGCCAGTTCGGTGGGGGTGGCGGGCGGCGGACTCGGCGGCGCGATAGCGCTCGATACGAGACCCTCCGATTCCGACGGCTTCGGAATGAAATACATCCAGGGTGTCGCGTCGTACTCCACTTTCGACGAGTATCTCCGTCTCTCCTACGGCGGAGGGCGCATGCGCAGCGAGACGAGCGTGCTGCTGACCACCTCCGAGAACGATTTCACCTACCGCAACTACGCCAAGAAGGATTTCGTGCTGGACGGCAACGGGAATGTGACGGGCTGGAGCTATCCGCTGGAGCGTAACCGCAACTGCAGTTACCGGGACTTCCACATTCTGCAGGAGCTCTATTACGATGCCGGCCGAGGCGGCGATTTCGGATTGTCGGCCTGGTATATGGACTCCTCCCGCGGACTGCCGCTGCTCAATACAGACTATACGGAGAGCAATACCTCCTTTTCTCGGCAGACGGAGAAGACCTTCCGGGGCGTCCTGCGGTGGGACAAATACGCCGGTCGGGGGAGAGTATCAGCCAAGGCGGGTTACCATTACAGCGACATGCGCTATCTGGAGCAGTCGCGGCGCAGTTACGGCGGTGCGGCTGCGCCGGAGGTGCAGACGCGGTCGGACTGGAGGAGTTACATTCATACCCTGTTCGGCGATGCGGGGTGGGAGATGGGGCTCGGAGAACGGTTCTATCTGGTAGCCGACCTCTCGCTGCTCCAGCACTTCGTCTATACCGTGAATGACAAGCCGGTGCGGAACACCTCCGAGCCGAGCGCATACGACGATGCCCGCACGGAGCTTTCGGCGCTCGTGTCGGCCCGGTACCGTCCCGCAGAGCGTTTCGGCATCGCCCTGAATCTGAGGCAGGAGGTCATCGGCAACGAGGGCGCTCCTTTCATTCCGGCGCTTCTGCTCGACTGGAACCCCTTCGGACGGGTGGTCTTCAAGGCGTCGGTGGCCCGCAATTACCGGTTTCCTACGTTGAACGACCGCCATTTCGCCAAGAATACGCTGTTGCCGGAGGAGGGTTTCACCTACGATGGAGGTGTCGAGGCCGAGGGTTCCGCAGAAGGCGCTTCCTATGGGGTATCGCTGACGTTTTACGACAGTTATATCCGTAACTGGATATTCTGGTACCCGGACAAGGGGGCGACGCAGTGGTTGCCGACGAATATCCGGCTCGTGCATGCTTTCGGTGCGGAGGCATCGGCCCGTGCAGCCGTGGAGTGGGGGCGGGGCTGGTCGGCCCGGGTCGATGCGCTGCTGGCGTGGACGCGGTCGCTCAACATGCGCGAACCCCTGAACGGGGCCGACAATGCCGTCGGAAAACAGCTGCCTTATGTACCTGTGTGGTCGGGCGCCGTGACGGTGCGGCTGCAGTGGCGGTCGTGGACGGTGGATTACAAGTGGAACTATTACAGCGAACGCTTCACCACGACCGATAATTCCGCCATGATAACGGGCCGTATCGTCCCCTATTTCATGAACGACCTGTCGTTCGGGAAAGCGTTCCGGTTCCGATGGGCCGACCTTTCGGTCGGCTTCAAGGTGAACAACCTGTTCGACGAGGAGTATGAAACGGAGCTTTCGCGTCCTATGCCGGGACGCAACTACGGATTTTCTCTGGAGATAACGCCGAGATTCCGGCATCCCTGAATGTCGTATGCGGAACGTTTCCGGCCCCCTCGGTCGAAACGGGCCGGTACCGGAGCCGTTCTTCCGGAAGCCTATGCAGCGGGGATGCCGTCTGTGGGGTTACGGATTGCAATATCCTCCTTTTTGGTTAATTTTGTCCGTGCACGGGGAAAGGTTCTTGCAATGGTATTGACGGTACAGGGGAGGAAGAAATAGGTCCCACAATCTCACGACTGCAGGACCCCCCAACTTAAAATACTGATTATGAAAGAATCACTAAAACAACCATCAGCGTCAATAATGATTGCGGTTCATTAAGATAACGCCCGGCAGCTTCAGTTATTGTGTGCACTGCAAAAATAGAAAAAAAATATTAACCGCAACCTATAAGACTGCAAAATATTTGTCGAACTCACAGTTTGTAATGACAGAAAGGGTCGGTTATATAATATAAAACAAGGTAAGTCATGGACAGGAAGGATTTCGACCCGGACGGAGTGGGTGTAGATAACGGTAATTATTTCGGATTTCCGTTCACCGAGGAGGATGCGCGTCTTGTGCTGCTCTCCGTACCGTGGGATGTGACGGCCTCCTATGGCGGAGGGGCCGCTTTCGGGCCCGATGCCATCATCGAAGCCTCCACGCAGCTCGATTTTTACGACCCTATGTCGCCCGGAGCCTGGAAGAAGGGGGTTGCTACGGTGCCTATCGACTACTCCGTGCAGGACCGCAGCGCCCGCCTGCGGCCCGATGCGAAGAAAATCATGGAGAGTCTGCAGGAGGGCGGCATTGCGTTCGAGGATTACCTGATGCCGCGCAGGCTGGAGCGTATCAACACTGCTTCGGCGGAGCTGAACCGGACAGTTTACGAGGCTGCTGCGGAACGGCTCGACGCCGGACATGTGGTGGGGCTCGTGGGAGGAGACCACAGTACACCGCTGGGGCTCATCAGGGCGCTTGCCGAACGGGAACCGGGCATGGGTGTGCTCCATCTGGATGCGCACTGCGACCTGCGCAGGGCATACGAGGGGTTCGATTATTCGCATGCTTCCATCATGTATAATGTCCTGCAAGAGGCGCCCGGAGTGGCGAAAATCGTGCAGGTAGGGCAGCGCGACTATTCGGAAGAGGAGTATCGTCTGGCCCTCTCCTCGCCGCGGATTGAACTGTTCGACGATTTTTCCCTGTGCGGCCGCCGCTTTGCGGGCGAAACGTGGAACGCCATTTGCGACTCCATCGTCGTCCGGTTGCCGGAGAAGGTCTATGTCAGTTTCGACATAGATGTGCTTTCGGTCGAGTATTGTCCCTCTACCGGTACGCCGGTTGCCGGAGGGCTCACCTTCAACGAGGCGCTTTGGCTGGTAGACCGCATTGCGGCCGCCGGCCGCCGTATCGTGGGATTCGACCTGTGCGAGGTTGCTCCCGCACGCGAAGGTACCACGGATGCCAACGTCGGGGCGAGGGTGCTGTTCCGGCTCTGCGGAATGGCGTTGAAGACGAACTGACGGATTTTTTAACTGTTTGGAACGGAGACTGCCATGGGCTTTTCATTCGGTTACGGCTTCAAGCGCCGTTCGTATATTTTTTATCAGAAAGGGCGCAACTTTTTCAGTACCCAATGGGCGGGCGGCGTCGTGCTGCTGTTTTTCGTGGTGGTCGCCATGCTCCTTGCCAATATTCCTGCGACAGCCGAATTTTACCATGCGCTGCTGGAGGCACCGGTAGGCATTACGGTCGGCAGCTTCCGGTTCGGTTTCGACCTCGAACGTTTCGTCAATGACGGCCTGATGATGGTGTTCTTTTTCACCGTCGGCCTGGAGATAAAGAGAGAGGTCGTTTCGGGACACCTTTCGACGTTCCGCCAGGCGATACTGCCGGTGGCGGGCGCGCTCGGCGGGATGGTCGTTCCGGCGGTCATCTACCTGCTGTTCAACCACGGGACGCAGTATGCGGCCGGATGGGGCATCCCGATGGCCACCGATATCGCCTTCGCCATCGCCATCATGTCCACGGTGGGCAACAGGGTTCCGGTCTCCCTGAAAGTGTTCCTGACTGCGCTGGCGGTCGTGGACGACCTGGGGGCCATCGTCGTGATAGCCGTCTTCTACGGGGCCTCCGTCAATTTCAAACTGCTGCTCGCGGCTGCCGTTTTCCTGTTCTTCGCATGGCTTCTGAATAAGTTGAAGGTGAGTTCGTTCCTGCCTTATGTGCTGATTAGTGTGGCCCTGTGGCTGCTCTTTTACCATTCGGGTGTACATGCGACAATCGCCGGTGTACTGCTCGCCATGTTCATCCCTTCTCAGCCCAAATACAACAAGAAGTATTTCCTGAACAAGGTACGGTTTTTCATGGACGACTTTGTCAGCAAGGACCGGGATGTGCCCGTTACCGAGAACGAAGCACAGATGCTCGACCTGCACAGGATAGGCGTCATCGCCGCCGATTCGGCCAGCCTGTCGCAGCGCTTCGAACACCTGCTGGCACCGTGGGTGAACTACTTCATCCTGCCGCTTTTCGCTCTGGTCAATGCGGGGGTGCAGATAACCTCCGCCGCTGACCTGAACCTGTTCGGCACGACGCAGGGAATGGGCATCCTGTTCGGTTTGTGGATAGGAAAACCGCTCGGGATAACCCTCCTGAGCCTGCTGTTCGTTAAGACCGGTCTGGCGGTGATGCCTGCCGGCGCCTCGTGGAAGATGTTCGCCGCGGTGGCGTGCATGGGCGGTATCGGGTTTACGATGTCCATATTCATGGATACCCTGGCGTTCGCTTCCCAACCGCAGTTCATCTCGACCGGCAAGATTGCCGTACTGGCCGCTTCGGTGGTGGCGTCGGTTACGGGCCTTGCGGCGGTCTGGGCGGTGCACCGGGCGGAGAGGGGCAAATCGAGCCCCGCTGCGAATGTGGAATCACCGGAAGATGGCGCAGGCCGATAAATTTCGGGATGGTGCTGCCTGTTTCTGGACAAAAATCATTAAGTTTGCATTTCGCGGGTGTAATCCTGCTGGATTGCAATTTCGGAACTTAACCAAATAAAAACAGACACAAAAGATGAAAAGATTATTTATCGTCCTTTCGGTTTTCGCGCTGGGGCTTACCGCCTGCGATTCGAAGACCGCCGCCACGGGCGAAAGCGACGCCCAGGCTGCCGATAATGCGAAACGCAAAACGGGCATGAAGCTCAAAAACGAGTCCGATTCGATTTCCTATGCGATAGGGGCGGATTACGGCCGCTACCTCAGGAATGCGAAGGAGACGATGGGTGCCGACCTGAACGACAAGGTGGTCATTAAGGCCATCCGCGAAGCGGTGGAAGACAGAAGTACGCTTACCCCGGAGGAGGGATTTGCCTTCATGCAGGAGTATTTCGCCGTGCGTATACCCGAACGCAACCGCAAGGCGGGCGAAGCCTACCTTGCAGAGGTCGCCAAACAGCCCAACGTGCAGAAGACCGAAAGCGGCCTGCTTTACGAGATAATCACTCCGGGCAGCGACAAGAAGGCCACCAGCCTGAAAGACGAGGTGAGGGTCAAGTACCGCGGTTACCTCAGGGACGGCCGTGACTTCGACAACAACTACGAGAAGCCCGATACTGCCCGTTTCGCGCTCAACCGTGTCGTGAAGGGCTGGGGCGAAGGTCTGCAGCTCGTGGGCGAAGGCGGTAAGATAAAACTTTACATTCCGTCCGACCTCGGTTACGGCGCAATGGGCCGTCGCGGTACCATCATCGGTCCTAACGAGCCGCTCGTGTTCGAGGTGGATGTGATAGAGGTTATTCCCGCTGCTCCGGCCGAACCCGCAGCGGATGCTGCCGCAAAAAAGTAATCCCGCCGGAATGAAAATCGGAAAGGTAATATTTGCAGTCTGTGCGGCAGCCGTCGGGGTTGCCGCACTTTCTCTCTCGGCCTGCCGTTCGTGCAGTTCCCGGACGCTGGAGGGGGCGGCTGAGGTTCAGGCCGCGCCGTTCGCCGGAGAGGTTCCGGTTGCGGCCGGCGGAGAGCGGAACGACATGCGGAAAGATAAGGAGAATATAATGACATACGCTGTTATCAGTACGGAGAAGGGCGATATGAAAGCCGAACTCTATACGAAAGAGACGCCCGGTACGGCGCAGAATTTCATCAAACTCGCCGAGAGCGGATTTTATGACGGATTAACGTTCCACCGCGTGATACCGGGGTTCGTGATACAGGGGGGATGTCCTGTGGGCGACGGTACGGGCGGCCCGGGATATACCATCAAGTGCGAAACCGATGCGCCGCGGCAATATCATGACCGAGGCGTACTCTCGATGGCGCACCGCGGCAAGGATACCGGCGGCTCGCAGTTCTTCATCTGCTATAACCGGGAGAATACGAAACACCTCGACGGAGTGCATACCTGTTTCGGAAAAGTGGTCGAGGGGCTCGATGTGATAGATGCGATACGTCCCGGTGACAGGATACGTTCCATTCGTATCGTGGAGGAGTAGGCGTTGTTTTCGGCACGGAATGGAGGGCCCGCCCGGTCTTTCACAACCGGGCGGGCCTTCGTCCGTAAAGACGGTTCTTTTTCCTATCGGGGCTGCTGTCGTTTTGCCCCCCTCCCCAGAGGAGTTCCTTTGCGGAACGGTTCCCCGATACGGGAATAAATTCGTATCTTGCGGTAAATTTTCAAGACGTATGGAATTTGAAGGTACAGTTTATAAGGTGCTTCCCGTGGTAAAGGGAACGAGCCAGAGGGGGGAATGGATGAAGCAGGAGGTGGTGTTTGAGCTGCCGGGCGAATTCAACAGGAAGATATGCGTGGGCTTCTGGGGCGACAAGGCCCATGATGCCGGTACGCTTCGCGAAGGCGATAAGGTGGCGGTGTCCATCAATGTCGAATCGCGGGAGTACAATGGCCGTTGGTTCACCGAAGCGCGCGGATGGAAGATGACGCGGATGACTGCGCAGCCCCCTGTTCCCGGAGTTGCCGACATGCCGCCTTTTGCGGAGGAAGGCACGCCCTACTCCGGCGAGCCGGCCGATGACCTGCCTTTCTGAGACAGCGTTCCGGGAGCTGTCCGTCGGACATTCGCAGCAGGACCGGTAAATTGGTATCCTTTTTGCGTCTTCGCTGTGAAAACCGTGTGTTATGAGTACAAGGGCAGAACTGGAAAAGGATGTCCAGGCGGCGAAGGAACGCCTCGACCATGCTCCGGCGGATACTCCGTCGGAGTTGTTGAAAGCGTGGCGGAAAGAGTATGACGACCTCGTCTTCCGTCTCGATAATCTCTACGACGATGAGGTGAACGAGTTCACCGATTAGGACCGGAATCGAAATGTGCTGCGGGCGGGAAACCTGGTTTCCCGCCCGCAGCACATTTCTGTTTTGGACTGTTCTGTCTTTTGCCACCGTAGATGCGGACGTCTTGTTTGCGTGCGCGTTCGCAGAGGAGTTGCCGTCTCCCGGTTACGGACGGGGTTGTGCAGGCCTGCCGTGCAGGGGACGTCGGGGATACCGATGTCCCGGCGTTTCGTGCGGGCCGGTGCCGCATCCGTTTTATTTGTCCGGTATCCCGGCGGGCATGTCGTGCTCCGTCCGGCTGCCGCGCAGCGCATAGAACAGCAGGTAGGCGAAACCGACCGCAACGAGCGCATAGCTTATCGGATAGGAACTTTGGTCGGCTATCCATGCCTGGAGTGCAGGCATGATGCCCCCGCCGCAGACCATCGTCATGAAGATGCCGGAGGCCGCCGCCGTATATACGCCGAGCCCCGATGTGGCGAGGCTGAAGATGGCGCCCCACATGACGGATGTCGCCAGTCCGCAGAGTATCAGGAAGAGCAGGCTGATGCGGACGGGTTCCGCTCCGAACGAAAGGTCGGAGCGGAAAACGGGCAGCGGCACGGTGGCGGCCACCCCCTGCAGGGCGATGAAAAGGCCGATGAAGAGCAGCCCCAGGGCTGACGCGAACGTCAGCATCGCTCTGCCCGATACCCGGCCGCCTATGGCCCCGCCTGTCAGCCTTCCGGCCAGCATGAGCAGCCAGTAGGTGCCTACTATCGTTCCGGCTGCGGAGGAGTCCATGGCGAGGGCGTCGGTCATGTAGAGGTTGGCGATATTGGGTATTCCCACTTCGATTCCCACATAGAGGAAGATGGCCGCCACGCCGAGGCTGAAGTGGCGGAAGCGGAGAGGGGTGTAAAACCTGCCGGAACCCCTGCCGCCCGCTGCCGTTCCGTAGGGTTCCGGTATGCGGGTGAAGGCGATGACCGCGAATGCGAGGACGAATATGCCCATGGCCGTGTACAAGGCCGGGTTGGCGCTGGCGATGGAGCGTGCCGACGCTTCGTTTCCCATGAGGTAGCCTACGAGTATGGGTGTCAGCGTCGCGCCGAGCGAGTTGAAGGTCGTGCCGAACTGAATGAGCTGGTTGCCCCTTTTTTCGTTGCTGCCGAGCGATTTCAGCATGGGATTCACCACGGTGTTGAGCATGCACATCGAGAAGCCCGAAACGAAGGCTCCGGCGAGGTAGATGCCGTAGCTTCCCGCACGCCCTGCGAACCACATGACGCATACGCCTGCGAAGCCTACTGCGATGGCCGTCAGAGCGGTCTTTTTGTACCCCATCCGCTGGAGCATCATGCCCGCCGGAATGCCCATGAACGCATAGGCGATGAAGTTGGCCAGGTTGCCGAGCTGGGACTGGAGGTTCGAGGCGGCGAACTGCGATTTGATGATGACGCCCATCGGATTTTGCAGGCCCGTGACGAAAGCTATGATAAAGAACAGGGCGAACATCACAGCGATGGGCAGTGCACGGTTGTTGTCTCTTTTTGCCATGTCGGAATGGGTTTACGCGTCCGGCCGCTTGCTCCGGCCGGTGTGTCGGTTCTGTATCGGGACGCTGCTCCGAGGGCAGGTTTTTTCTCCGCTTCCGGAACGGGCCCGAAAGGAACGGCGGCTTCTCCGGCTGGCGGAAGGAGGCCTTCCGTTTTCCGCCTTCGCGGCGGTCGGGTCTGTCCGTCCGGTTCGTACCGTTCCGGAGAACGGGCGGCATATTTTGTGCCGTACCCGCCCGTCGTCGGCATTATTTGCGGTTTTCCCGCCGGGTCCGTTCTCCGGAGAGGGTTTCCTGCCCCGAAAGTTGCAATATCGGGGATATTGTCTAACTTTGTTTACCTCTCCGGCGGTGCCTGCACGATGGTGCTGTTTTCGCTCCGTGGGGAGGAACGGCATGCAAAAGCATGGTTTACACGGCGGTTTATAATTATAAATTATATTTTATAATTATAAGAATGATATATTGTGTATTTTTGCCTCCCGTAACCGACCGGATGCGGGAGGTGTCCGTCCGGGATTGCCGGGGACGGAGCGATACGCGGGTCTCTCCCGTGACGTGTGCGGAAAGGTACGGTTATTGATTGTTGCCTTGTGCAGCTCTCTTAAGATACCGGATTTTTGAAAAAGGAAAGTGTGTCGGAAAGTATGATAAGCCAGTTTCGGGAACGGATAGTCGGGATGCATTACCTGAACCAATGGATTGTGTTGATATTGGATACGGTCGCATCGGTACTCTGTACGTTCCTTGCCTGTATTTTGGCAGGACATCTCGTGCCCGGTACAATGGGGATGTCCGCCGTGCTGAAGATAACGCTGTTGGCGGTTCCTGCCAGCGGTCTCTCTTTCTATCTGTTCCGAATATACCGCAACATCATCCGCCACTCCACGCTCAGGGAGTTGTGGCGTCTGGTCGCCGCCTCCGCCGTGAAACTGCTCCTGATGGCTGTCGTGGTGTTCGGCATGATGCTGACCGACCGGCAGCTCCTGATAGGGGGCCTGCTGGACATGTTGATGACCACGGTGGTGCTGATATGTATGCGTGTGGGCATGGTGCTGGGATACGATGTCATCGTTTCCAAAATCTCGAAGAGCAACAGCCGGCTGCTGATTTACGGCGTGGACGACCGGAGCGTTTCGCTCGAGACCCGGATGCGCAACAGCAAACAGTACCAGATAGCCGGATTCTACAATTACGGGAAAGCCTACAAATCCTACCGTCTGGCCGACCTGCCCGTCTATTATTTCAACGACGAACAGGATTTCGTCCACATCGTTACCCGTTACAATATCGAGGGAATCCTTTTCCCCGACTACGAGAGCATACGTACCGAAAAGGAGCGGCTCATACGTTACTGCGAAATGCATCATGTCCGGATGCTGATAGCTCCTCCCGTAGACGAGGTGAGCGGCGACAAGCTCGTGCCCGGTATTCGGGAAATCAAGATAGAGGACCTGCTCGGCCGCGACGAAATAAACATGGAAGAGGAGGAGGTGGCAGCCGGTTTCCGCGACAGAACCGTACTGGTTACCGGCGCTGCGGGCAGCATAGGGAGCGAATTGTGTCGGCAGCTCGCTTCGTTCGGAGTGGGGCGCCTCATTCTGTTCGATTCCGCGGAGACACCCATGCACAATATCCGGCTCGAGCTGGAGGAGCGTTTCCCGCACCTGTCGTTCGTCCCGGTCATAGGCGATGTGAGGCTGAAGGCGAGGGTAAGGATGATATTCGAACGCCACAGGCCCGATGTGGTGTTCCATGCGGCCGCCTACAAACATGTCCCCCTCATGGAGGAAAACCCGTGTGAAGCGGTGTTCGTCAATGCGATAGGGACGCAGCATGTGGCCGACCTGTGCGTGGAGTACGGGGTCGAGAAGATGGTCATGATATCTACGGACAAGGCGGTGAATCCGACGAATGTGATGGGTGCGTCGAAAAGGCTCGCGGAGATATATGTGCAGAGCCTCGGCGTGTCGATAGCGGAAGGGCGTACGGCGGGTCGTACCCGCTTCGTCACCACCCGTTTCGGCAACGTGCTGGGCAGCAACGGCAGCGTTATACCGCGATTCATGGAGCAGATAAGGCACGGCGGCCCGGTCACGGTGACGCATCCGGAGATAACGCGTTTCTTCATGACCATACCCGAGGCGTGCCGTCTGGTAATGGAAGCGGCCACCATAAGCGACGGCAACGAGATAATGGTGTTCGAAATGGGCGAGTCTACCAGGATAGCCGACCTTGCCAAGCGCATGATAGAACTGGCCGGTTATGTACCGGGAGTGGATATCGAAATACGCTATACCGGGTTGCGGCCGGGCGAGAAACTCTACGAGGAGGTTCTGAGCAATATGGAGAATACCATCCCCACTTCCCACAAGAAGATTAAGATTGCCAAGGTGCGGAAATACGGATACGAGGAGGTGTGCCGTGCGTTCGGGGAGTTGGAACGTCTTTCCGTATCGGTGGATATCTACGGAACGGTAAAGCTCATGAAGGAGGTCATTCCCGAATTCGTGTCGAAGAATTCGCAGTTCGAGGCGATAGATGCAGAACTCGGCGAACGGAGGAACGAAAAAGAGGATGCACCGGGAGTACCTGCTGACGGGACCGTCGTCGGGATTGTCGAGAAATAGATTTTTGCGAGGGGAACGCTTTTGCCGTAGCGGTGCTATTCAACCCATGGTGGGACTCTTTCGCTCGACGAAAAGGCCGTTTATCATTATCTGAACGGCTTTTGTCGGTTTCATAGGGGAGTTTTTTCAACGGGAGTGCAGATTTGTTCGGAATCTTTTGTGCTGCAGGTAGCTTGTGCGCGCGAAAGCAAATGTGTCGATGTCGTGGGAGGAAGGGGTGCGATGGCCGATGGTGTCGTAGGGAGACCATGAGCTGTTGCGGAAGAAATGTATGTTTGAATCGCCGTCAATGGGCGGATAGACAATTGTGAGGACAGTGCATTCGGCCGTATTACTGAACCTGCTCTGAATGCGGGTATAGTTTTGTTTGGCCTAACACTTCTGTAAATGTCGGGGAAATAATGTATCTTTGACTTATACGTATAATAGGGAGATTCATCTTGCGAAAACATCGCGGATAGTGCAACTGTTATTCGTGTAGAGTCGGAATGGTGGTCAAAGGGTACTCCGATATGATGTATCCGGTCATCCTGAAATATAAAGAAAAACAGTTGAACATGTACAAGATACCGATGTTGCCTTTGCCCATTGAATTGGAGACAGTTAAGGTTTTGCGGCAATTGAATTCGGCCAATAAGAGATTGGCGGAGTTGAAAGGAGTGGCATTGACTATTCCCAATGAGAGCATATTGATTAATACGTTGAGTTTGCAAGAAGCGAAAGAAAGTTCGGCTGTTGAGAATATCATTACCACTCACGACGATATGTATAAAGCGGATGCGGAATTGAGATCGTTCGCTGCATCTGCCTCAACTAAAGAAGTGATTTCTTATGCTTCGGCTCTTAAACAAGGTTTCAGTTTGATTCGTCATAATAAAGTCCTGACTCTAAATAATATTAAATGTATTCAGGAAGTTCTGGAAAAGAATAAGGCGGGTTTTCGCAAGGTTCCTGGAACCAGTTTGCAGAACAGCCAGAAACAAGTTGTCTATACTCCTCCGCAGCAATACGATGATATACAAGAGTATATGGATAACCTTGAGAAGTATATCAATGACGATACGTTGGAAGATATTGATCCGTTGATTAAAATGGCAATAATTCATCACCAATTTGAAAGTATTCATCCTTTTTATGATGGGAACGGCCGGACCGGAAGGATTATCAACTCCCTTTATCTCGTATTGAAAGGGTTGCTGGATTTGCCGATTCTCTATTTGAGTCGTTATATAATTAAGAACAAAGGAGCGTATTATCGGTTGATTCAGTCTGTCCGAGATTACGGTAATTGGGAAGATTGGATTTTATTTATGTTGAAAGGCATAGAGGAGACTGCATCTGAAACCATCGTTTTGGTCAAGGCCATTAAAGTATTGATGCAGGATTACAAAATGCAGATGAGGGCATTGTTAGGAAGACAGTATAGTCATGAGTTGCTGAATAATTTATTCAGCCATCCTTATACGAAAATAGAATTTGTCATGCAGGAACTTCAGGTCTCCAGAGTTACGGCCAGTAAATATCTTAATAGCCTTGCCGAGCATAAGTTGTTGGATAAGGTAAAGGTGGGACATTCTAACTTTTATCTGAATCCTCAGTTAACCCAGTTGTTGATCAATCATAGTGAGTATGACAATACGGATTCATTTGAAAGAATAGATTCCATAAGTCGCGTAATTTAAATTCAGGGCGACCACAACCTTTACATAAGTTTTGGGGAATGTAAAGAAAAGCCGGAGAACCTTTACATAAGTTTTGGGGAATGTAAAGGAGGTTCGTAGCGAGCAGACCTGATAGCGAATCGTATAGTGCACTTGATTATGATGGAAGGAGAAGGAGATGTTGGAATCTGGAAAAGGCGTTGCTGTTGCGGGGCGTCTTCTAAATTGCTTCTGAAATAAGATTGTTTCGTAACGTATTGAAAAACAAAAGGACACTCTCGAGCCTATGCGAGTGTCCTTTTTAATTTCCAACCGTCTACAGCGATGGGTTCTTCATAAATAGCTTGAGCTGTTGACGAGGATTGAACTCGTGACCTCTTCCTTACCAAGGAAGTGCTCTACCACTGAGCTACAACAGCGATTGCTGCGTCGGACGATTTCCGAAAGCGGGACAAAAATAGGCATCATTTTCCAAATTTCCAACAGCCGTGGCGGATATCGTATCATTTTGTTGTCATGAAGCCGGAGCTTTCGACAGTTTGTCCGGTTTATCGGCGGTTAGGGAATCGGCAACCGAATGGGGTGCGGGTATGTGCGGTTCCGTTTCGGATGTTCCGTTCGGTTGCCGGAAGAAGACCGGGAGGGGTGATGGTCTGGCGGCGGAAGGGAGTGCCCGCCGAACCCCCGGGTTCGGCGGTTATCGTTTTTCGGCGGGCTGCGGTAATAAAACGTAAGAATTATTACTAATTTTGGGCCAAAATTGTAACGATGGACAGATTCAAGGGATTACGTCGCGTGGTTGCGGTGCTGGCGGTGCTTTTCGTGTCGGGTTTGGCGTTGCTCGTATGGATGATACCCGTGCGCTCTTTCCTGACTTGGGCCGTGGTAGTAGCGCAGGCAGTGGTCGTCATCTATTATACGGTCTTGTCCGTGGGACTTATCCGGGAAGCCGAGGAGCGCGAGAAGACCGGAAAGTGAGGGCGGCTGGCGCAAGCCCGGTTCCCTTGTGTACAGGCATTGTTTAAATTATAAATAGGACATGAAAAAGATTCTTATCATCGGGGCCGGCGGCCAAATCGGTTCCGAACTCACAATGAGGCTGCGGAGCGTCTACGGGAACGAAAATGTCGTGGCTACGGATATGCGCGACTGCCCCATGCTGGCGGCGAACGGGCCGTTCGTGCAGCTCAATGCGCTCGATGGCGAAGCCTATGCCGAGGTGGTCAAAAAATACAAGATAGACGCCATCTACAACCTGGTGGCGCTGCTGTCGGCCGTAGGCGAAGCGAACCCGCAGAAGGCATGGCAGATAAATATGGGTGCCCTGATGAATTCGCTGGAGATAGCGCGTGAATACAACTGCGCCCTCTTCACGCCGAGTTCCATCGGCGCTTTCGGCCCCAACTCCCCGAAAGTGAAGACACCGCAGGATACCGTCATGAGGCCGACGACTATTTACGGCGTGTGCAAGGTGACGGGCGAGCTGCTCGGTGACTATTACCACAAGCGTTTCGGTGTCGATACGCGCAGCGTGCGCTTCCCCGGACTCATCTCCAACGTGACGCTTCCGGGCGGAGGAACGACCGATTATGCCGTAGAGATTTATTACGATGCCGTGAAAAAGGGTTCGTATGTATGTCCGATACCGAGCGATGTCTATATGGACATGATGTACATGCCCGATGCACTCGACGCCTGCATCCAGATTATGGAGGCCGACCCGTCGAAACTCGTACACCGCAACAGCTTCAATGTGACCTCCATGAGCTTTACGCCGGAGATGCTGTATGCCGAGCTCCGCAAGGCGATGCCCGGTTTCACGATGACCTATGACGTGGACCCTGTCAAGGAGTCCATTGCACGTAGCTGGCCGGACAGCCTCGACGATACCTGTGCCCGTGAGGAGTGGGGCTGGAAGCCGAAGTGGGATATGAAGTCCATGACGGAAGATATGCTCCGCGCCGTTCGGGAAAAGAAGGAGAAGGGGCTTATCTGATGCCGGGCGACCGGATGTCCGTGCCTGTCGTTGTGAGGGCGGCCGGGCCGAAATTTGAAACGGATACGGCGGAGCACTTGCTCCGCCGTATCTATCTTCCGGACGGCGTACCATCTGTATCTGGACGGCCGCGGCGATGCTGTCCGGATAGCGGTTGTGGAGAGAGAGGAGGCCGGCGCGTTTTCCGTATCGCTGCCGCGGGTAGCATCGTCCGGTATGTTCTCCTCGTTTCGTTTGCGGCAGTGCCGATGGTAGGGACGCATTTTCGTGTCGCAGGGAGGAAAGTGTGGAATAATGGGTAATTTTGTGGAAACGATTTCCTTTTGCATGCGGTTGTTATGATTGACAGGATAAAGATACGGGGTGCGAGGGTTCATAACCTGAAAGGGGTGGACGTGGATATTCCGCTCAACAAGATAGTGGGAGTGGCGGGCGTCTCCGGTTCCGGCAAATCGTCGCTCGCACTTGGCGTCGTCTATGCAGAGGGTTCCCGGCGTTATCTGGAGGCCCTCTCTACCTATACGCGGCGCAGGATGACGCAGGCGGCCAAGGCGCAGGTAGACGAGGTGACGTATGTTCCGGCGGCTCTCGCGCTGCACCAGCGTCCCGGAGTTCCCGGTATCCGCAGCACGTTCGGTACGGCTACGGAGCTACTGAACAGCCTGCGGTTGATGTATTCGAGATTGGCCAGCCACCGCTGTCCGAACGGTCACTATGCGCCTCCCTCCCTTGCCGTTGCCGCAGGGCGCGAACTCGTCTGTCCCGAGTGCGGAGAGCATTTCTATGCACCGGGGGCGGAGGAACTCTCTTTCAACAGTCAGGGGGCCTGTCCCGAGTGCGGCGGTACCGGGAGTATCCGGATTGTGGATGAATCGACCCTCGTGCCCGATGAATCCCTTACCATAGACGAGGGGGCTGTACTGCCCTGGCAGACACTGATGTGGTCGTTGATGAAGGATATCGCCCGGGATTTGGGTGTGCGTACCGACGTACCGTTTCGCCTGCTGACACCGGAAGAGCGGGAAATCGTGTTCCACGGGCCGGCCGTCAAGCACCACATGATTTACCAGAATAGGACCAGCGGTGCTGCGGGTGAGATGGACTTTACCTATTTCAATGCGATTTATACCGTAGAGAATGCGCTGGCGAAAGTCAAGGATGAGAAGGGAATGAAGCGTGTCGCCCGGTTTCTGAAGGAGGAGGTATGTCCGTCGTGCGGCGGAACGCGCCTGTCCGAAGCGGCGCGGGCGCCCAAACTGCGGGGTATCTCCCTCGATGAGGCCTGCCGGATGACGCTGGCCGAACTCATGGAATGGGTGGACGGTGTACCGGCTTCCCTGCCCGAAGAGATGGAGCCGATGGCCCGGAGCATTTGCGAATCTTTCCGGTCTGCGGCCATGCGGTTGATGGACCTGGGACTCGGCTACCTGACGCTCGACCGGGCTTCGTCCACCCTCTCGACCGGAGAGCGGCAGCGGATGCAGCTTGCTCGGGCGGTACGCAACAGGACGACCGGTGTGCTGTATGTGCTTGACGAGCCCTCCATCGGGCTGCATCCTTCCAACATCGTGGGATTGAACGGCGTGATACGCGACCTGGTGGCGGACGGGAATTCGGTGCTGCTGGTCGACCATGATACGCAGATTCTGAAAGAGGCGGATTGGCTCATCGAGATGGGACCGGGTGCGGGTGCGGCCGGCGGTCGGGTGATTGCCGAAGGGAGCGTGGCGGATGTCGGAAACAATCCGGAGTCCCGAATAGGGGGCTTCCTCTCCGGGCGGGCGGATACCCGCATCCGGAGACCGGCAGGAGCCGAGGAGATGTTTTCGGAGGGGCGTATTCGGCTCTCCACCTCCGGCATCCATACGGTAAAGCCTCTGGAGGTCGAAATTCCCAAAGGAAGGCTGACTGTGGTGACGGGCGTTTCCGGTTCCGGCAAGACGACGCTGGTACTCGAAAGCCTTGTCCCCGCCCTGAAGGCCCTTGCAGGCGGGACGCGGCTGCCGGCTCATGTGCGGGCTGTGGAGGCGGAGGGTATCGGACATGTCAAGCTGATTGATGCCACGCCAATCGGAGTGAATGTCCGTTCCACCGTGGCCACCTATGCGAATGTACACGACGAACTGCGGAAAATCTATGCCAAGACGCCGGATGCGAAGAGTCGCGGGTATAAGGCCGAAGATTTTTCCTATAATACCGGTCGTCTGCGCTGTCCCGCGTGCGACGGGACGGGTTCCATCAGCCTCGACGTGCAGTTTTTGCCCGATGTGGTACTGACCTGTCCGGAGTGCCGCGGCTCCCGTTACGGAAAGGATGCCTGGCTCATCAAACATACGGACCGGCAGGGAAGAGCTTATTCGTTGCCGGAACTGATGGACATGGGTATAGACGCTGCATTGGAGGCCTGTGCCGACATGAAGGTTGTGTCGCAGCGTATGCAGGTGTTGCAGCGGCTCGGTTTGGGCTATCTGACGCTGGGGGAGGAGACGCCCGGTCTCTCCGGCGGCGAGGCGCAGCGGTTGAAGCTGGCCAGCGAAATGGGGAGAATGCAGGCGGATTCCGTGTTCGTTTTCGACGAACCGACCATCGGGCTGCATCCGCTGGATGTGCAGGTATTGCTGGGCGTTTTCCAGGCCTTGATTGACAGGGGGGCTACCGTAGTGGTCATCGAACACGACCTGGATGTGATACGCAATGCGGATTATATCATCGATATGGGTCCGGGGGGCGGTGAGGAGGGTGGCCGGATTGTCGCTGCCGGAACGCTCGAAACGGTTCGACAGGCACCGGAAAGCCGGACAGGACGGTATTTGTAATTGCACGGCTTGGTACGGAACCAATGTCAGGCCGGATACGGAGTATACGTCACCATAAAGGTGAAGGGGTAAAGACCAAATCGTCTTTACCCCTTCGGCTCTGTCTGACGGGACTTTCATCCGCTGCTGTCCCTCCGTTGCTACGCCGGGCGCTTCTGCTTTCGGGAAAGGCGTCGCCTCTTCCCGTTCATCCCGGCACGGGAAGTCTTACCAAACCAGGTGGATGCGGAAGGTCATATCCTCGGGGCGGTACCCCTCGTTCATGAAGTCGTTCTCCTGATAGTAAACCGCTACCGAACCCACTGCGAAGTCGCAGGAGATCTTCTTCTCCCATAATGCGTTGTCCGTCTCGTTGTAGACAATCAGGGGCAGCGGTACTTGTATGTTGCCATCCCACAGGTAGACGTTGTACATGCCGTATTCGTAGACATAGGTGCTGAGTTCGGGCATCTGTATCTCATGCCACCAGCCGATGAAATTGCCCGCTGCATCGGTATTCTTCTCCCAGTCGGCGGAGGCCAGTTTGTATGTCAGGGTGAACGTCTGCGAACCTTCTCCCTGCGGACCTTGAGGCCCCTGCGGTCCCATCGGGCCGGTGCATCCGAACAGGAGTACCGCAGCCCCAATCAGAATAAGCAGTTTTTTCATTGCTATGGAGTTTTGTGTTTTGTCGATTCCGTTCCGTCAGGCGGCAAATACCGTACCTTTCGCCCTCTGCCGTCTCTGCAAAGGTAATGTTTCCGGCCTTTGCGGAGTAACCGCCGCAGGTGAAACGTCAATATTTATACCTGACCCACTTGAACAGCTCTCTGAACGAGGGTTTCTTCCCGTACATGAAGATTCCGACGCGGTATATCTTGCCGGCGAGCCATACCGTGCCCACGAAGGTCAGGTAGAGCAGTCCCACCGATACCAGCAGCTCCCACATGGGAACTCCGTAAGGCAGGCGGGCCATCATGATGACGGGCGAGGTAAAGGGTATCATGCTGAACCAAAAGGCTATCTGGCTGTTCGGGTCCTGCATGGCGCTTACCATGACCACGATGGCGAGTATGAGGGGCACCGTGATGGGAAGCTGCAGGTTCTGGGTATCCTTCTCGTTGTCCACGGCGCTGCCTACCGCGGCGAACATGGCTGCGTAAAGGAGGTATCCGCCGATGAAATAAACGATGAAGCCTATGACGGTCGTGAGGATGTAGCGCATGTCCGTCAGGCGGCTGAGTATCGCCATCTCGTCGGCGCCGATGTCGCCCATGGCGGCCGGCATCCCTGCGGTTCCCACATTCATGGCGGCCGCGGCGGCCATCGCATCCCCCGCGAAATAGTTTATCGCCGCGCCTCCCGCGACTGCGATGAATACCACCCAAATCAATAGTTGCGTGAGGGCTACGGAGGCGATGCCGAGTATTTTGCCCATCATGAGCTGGAAAGGTTTGACGGACGATACCATCAGCTCGAGCACCTTGTTGCTCTTCTCCTCGATGACTCCCTGCATGACCATGGTGCCGTACATGAATACGAACATGTATATGAGCAGGCCGAAGATGTAGGCGGCTGCCATGTTCAGTGCGCTAGAGGAGTCCCGCGTCTCTCCGGAGTCGGTAATCTCCTTGGTCTGGAGCTTGATGGGAGTCTGTACCTCCGCGAGTATCTCGTCCAGATTGTCTATATCGTATGTTTTCAGCTTCGCGTCTTCCACTATCTTGCGTATCTGTCCCGATATGGACTCCTCAATCATCAGTGTGGAGGATTCGTACGTGAAGAGCTGGGCGGCTTTGGGGTTGCTCATGATGTCATGTCCTATGACCAGAATGCCGAAGGCCCCTTCCGGTGCCTGTTCCTGCATCTGTTCGAGGGTGCGGTCCGCCATCCGGTAGCGGATGGAACCTTCGTTCACGAGATGCGGCGCCACCATGCCGCTGTCGTCTATCACGATTATCTCCCGCTCCTTGTCGCTTTCGCGCGTCATCAGCCAGGCCATGAGTACGATGATGCCGACCATGCATAGAGGCATCAGTATGGTGGTGATGATGAAGCTTTTCTTGCGTACGCGTTCGTTGAACTCCCTGCGTGCTATCAATCCGATTTTTCCCATTGTCCTTCCTCCTTCCGGTTTAAAGCTGGCCTGCGACGGCCTTGATGAATATGTCGTTCATGCTGGGGATAATCTCCCTGAAGGAACGTATCTCGACGGCGGAGTTGATTGCGGAAACCAGCTCGCGTATCTGTTCGTGTTCGGTCAGATGTATTTTGAGCGCATTCCGCAGCGCATCTTCCCCTTCCGTCTCCAATATCGTGTAGCGGTTGGAAAGCTGCGCCTTCAACCGTTCCCGGTCGCCCCGGAACTCCACTTCGAAAATGTTGGTTCCGTGTTCGTGGCGGATATCGTCGAGTTTTCCGGTAAGGATGTTGTGCGATTTGTTGATGAGCGTGATGTGGTCGCATATCTCCTCCACCGACGACATGTTGTGGGTGGAGAAGATGACCGTCGCCCCTTTATCGCGCAGGGCGAGTATCTCCTCTTTCAGCATGTTGGCGTTGATGGGGTCGAATCCGCTGAACGGTTCGTCGAAGATGAGCAGCTGGGGTTCGTGCAGGACGGTGACGATGAACTGGAGCTTCTGCGCCATGCCCTTGCTCAGTTCGCTCACTTTCTTGTCCCACCAGTATTCTATGCCGAATTTCTTGAACCACACCTTCAGCCGGGCGGTCGCTTCTCTGCGGGAGAGACCTTTGAGCTGTGCGAAATAGACGGCCTGTTCGCCCACCTTCATCTGTTTGTAGAGTCCGCGTTCCTCCGGCAGATAGCCTATCTTGTAGACGTCCTCCGGAGCGAGTTCGCGGCCGTCGAGGTACACCTTGCCGCTGTCGGGGGCGGTGATGCGGTTGATTATCCTGATAAGCGTGGTCTTTCCCGCTCCGTTCGGGCCGAGCAGGCCATAGACCGAGCCGCGCGGTATCTCAAGCGATACGTCGTCGAGGGCCGTATGGTTGGCAAAACGTTTTGTAACGTTTTCAACTCTCAATATAGCCATTTGATAACTGTTTTGGGTTTTGGATAGCAACGGAACAAAAGTAATATTTTTTTCCGATGACCGGCTGCATTGCTGCGCTTATGTTGAGGCCGGACAATCGGTTCGGTTCGCCGTGCGGCGGAAAGTGCCGCAGCGGACGCCTGCCGGTATGCGGCATTTTGCCGTAACGGCAGGCGGGCGGATTCCCCCTTTCGGCCGTCCGTACAGGGCTGCAAAGGGGCATGAAGGAAGTTCGGGAGGCAACGATTCTGTCCTGCGGAGGATTCGGAGAGGCGTTTATCCGCCGTAATATTTGTTGTTATCGAAAAATAGCGTATATTTGTTACGCGACTTCTCATATTACCCCCGTACAGTTTTTAAGAAGGACAATATAAAGCCCTTCGGTTGGGGGTTACGGGGGCTTGAGAAGTCGCCTTTTCTACAATGCCCGCTCTGGTGAGCACCCCATGACCGGAGGGCGTTTTTGTGATAACAATTATTCTGCCATTATGGTCGGCAGCCTTTAAAATAGCAGGGCGGTGGTTCCACCGCCCTGCTTTGCGTATCTTCGTTTCCGTTATTCGTCCTTGTCGGTATCCGCATACGCCTTGAGCAGTTTCTCCTGAATATCGGAGGGAACCTGTTCGTACGAAGCGAACTTCATGGTATAGGTCGCACGGCCATTGGTGAGCGAACTGAGCGTAGTCGAGTAGCGGTAGAGTTCCGAGAGCGGTACCCGTGCCGAGAGGCGGTCGAGACCTCCTTCGGACGACATGCCTTCGATAATGGCGCGGCGGTTCTGCATGTCGCTCATGACATCCCCCATCTTGTCCGAAGGCACGAGCACCTCCACATTGTAGATAGGCTCCATAATTTTCGGACCGGCATTGCGGAACGCCTCCTTGAATGCGTTGCGGCCGGCGAGCTTGAAGGAGATTTCATTCGAGTCGACCGGATGCATCTTGCCGTCGTACACGATGACGCGTATGTCGCGGGCATAGGAACCCGTCAGCGGTCCCTCTTCCATCTTCTCCATGATACCCTTGAGGATGGCCGGCATGAAGCGGGCGTCTATCGCACCGCCCACGACGGCACTGTAGAACTGCAGTTTGCCGCCCCAGTCGAGGTCGTACTCTTCCTTGTTCTTCACGTTGAGCGTGAGCTCCTTCCCGTCCACCTTGTACTTCGAGGGTTCGGGCATGCCTTCGTAATAGGGTTCGATGACCAGGTGCACCTCCCCGAACTGTCCTGCACCGCCGGACTGTTTCTTGTGGCGGTAATCGGCTGCCGCGGTCTTGGTGATGGTCTCGCGGTAGGGTATTCTGGGTGCGAAATATTCGATGTCTATCTTGCTGCCACCCATTATCTGGTCGCGCAGTATCTTGAGATGCAGCTCGCCCTGTCCCTGTACGATGGTCTGTTTGAGCTCCTTGGAGTATTCGACCAGCAGGGTGGGGTCTTCGTACCGGGCCTTGTTGAGCAGTTCGCCGAGCTTCTCTTCGTCGGCCTGATTCACGGCCCGGACTGCGGCGCGGTAACGCGGTTCGGGGAAGACCATCGGGGAGATGACCGTATGCGAACCTGCGGGGGCGAGGGTGTCGCCCGTGCGGGTGGATTTCAGTTTCACCGTACATCCGATGTCGCCGGCACTCATTTCGCTGACCTTCACGCGGTTCTTTCCAGCAACGGCGAAGAGCTGGGACAGTTTCTCCTTATTCTCCGTGCGCATGTTCAGCAGCTCCATACCCTCGGTGACCTTGCCGCTGACTACGCGGAAATAGCTGATTTCACCTACATGCTGTTCTATCGAGCTCTTGAAGACGAAGAGTATCGTCGGACCTGCCGGGTCTGCCGGTATGTCGTTCCCCTCGGTATCCGTCATGGGAGGACGCTGGTCGGGGTTCGGTGCGACCTTGATGATGAACTCCATGATGCGCTTCGTGCCGATGTCCTTTTTCGCCGAGGCGCAGAAGATGGGCATCCAGTCGCGGTTGGCGATACCCATGCCGAGTCCCTTGCGGATTTCGTCGGGTTCGAGGTCGCCCTTTTCGAAATAGGTGTCCATCAGAGTTTCGTCGTTTTCCGCTGCAGCTTCCAGCAGTGCCTGATGCAGTTCTGCGGCCCTTTCGGCATGTTCGGCCGGTATGGGCAGCTCTTCGCGCGTGCCGTTGTCGTCCTTGAAGCGGAACATCTTCATGAGCAGTACGTCGATGAAGGCATCGAAGCCGGGGCCCGGGTTGACCGGATACTGTACGACAATCGGTTTCACTTTCGAGAAAGAGGCGATGCTCTCCAGGGTTCCCTCCCAGTTGGCCTTCTCGCTGTCGAGCTGGTTTATCACGCCGACCAGCGGGACGTTGTATGTCTTCGCATAACGCGACTGTATCTCGCTCCCCACTTCGAAACCGTTCTGCGCATTGAACAGCATCAGTCCGACATCGGCCACCTTGAACGCCGCGAAAAGGCCGCCGCTGAAGTCGTCGGAACCGGGAGCGTCTATGATGTTCAGCTTGTGGTTCATGAACTCCGTGTAGAGTATCGTGGAGTAGATGCTTCGCCGGTTGGAGTGTTCGAGGTCCGTGTTGTCGGAGAGGGTGTTTTCGTTCTCTATGCTGCCCCTGCGGTCGATGACTTTTCCTTCGAAAGCCATCGCCTCAGCAAAGGTAGTCTTCCCCGAGCCAGGGGCGCCGAGCAGGACCACGTTTTTAATCTCTGAAGTTTGATAGTTTTTCATGCGCCGTTTATTATTAGGTTAATGATTCGCAATGGACATATCCCTTCCTCCGGCAGGCTGGCCTGCCGTTTCCGCGTGCGCCGCCCGGCGGCCCGTAACGGCCTTCGTTCCGGCGGCGGAGATATATCGACCCTAAATATAGGAAAACGCCGGAAGAAAACAAAGCGACGGTTGCCTAAATCATCAATAATTGTCATGTGCTCTGGCTGCGGAGGATGTCCTCCGTGTGGTTGTCCGCTTTCGGTCCGTGCGGCCGGTCTCCTCGCAGCGGGCCGGAAACATCGGGTATCCGCTGTGATACTTCGACGAATATTCCTATTTTTGCCCCGGTTACTGAAGGTCACTTTACACGGGAAAATCATGGTAAGGGCGGTATTTTTCGATATAGACGGTACGTTGGTGAGTTTCAAGACGCACAGGATGCCCGAGAGCACCCGAAAGGCGCTGGAGGCGCTCCGCGGGCAGGGGATGAAGCTATTCATCTCCACGGGTCGGCACGAACTGCTCATCGACAACGTGGACAAATCCCTGTTCGATGGCATCGTGTCGCTCAACGGACAGTGCGTGCGGATAGGAGATGAGGTCATACATACCAATGCCATGCCTGTCGAAGATGTCCGTGCCGCGGTAGCCTTCGTCCGGAAGCACGGGGTGGCCACCATATTCGAGGGGGTGGATTTCATACGGATGAATGCGGTGACGGATATGGCTCGCGAAGGGGCGGCCCTCATCAACCTGGACCTGCCCGAACCGACCGATATTTCCGACATTCCGAACCATCCCATCCTGCAGCTCATCTTTTTCGGGAATATCGAGCAGGAAGAGGCCGTGCTGCGCGGTATGCCCGCGTGCGAGGCTACGCGCTGGACGCATCTGCTCTGCGACATTATTCCCCGCGGAGGCGGCAAACATATCGGTATCCAAAAGGTTCTCGACCATTACGGGTTTGCCAGGGAGGAGTGTATGGCGTTCGGCGACGGCGACAACGACATTACCATGCTCCGCTATGCCGGAATCGGTGTCGCCATGGGAAATGCCGATGCGGCGGTAAAGGCCGCGGCGGATTATGTGACTACCGGTACGGATGCTTCGGGCATTGCCAAAGCCCTCCGTCATTTCGGGATGCTGTAATTATTATTAATAAGGTATGCCCCGTGTCGGCCGTTGTGGTTTTCGGCTGCATTCGGGGGCATCTCCTGCGGGCGGGCGGTGTGTGCGGTCGCTCTCGGTTCATTTTATCAGTCCGTATTGCCGGAAGCTGTATGAAGAACCGTCGGCGATGATGATATGGTCAACGAGGCCGATATCGAAGAGTGCTGCCGCGTCGCCGATGCGTTTGGTGATGGATATGTCTTCGGGACTCGGTGCGGCCACGCCCGAAGGGTGGTTGTGGACGATGATGAGGGAGGAGGCGAGTACCTCCACCGCGCGTTTCACGATGAGTTTGTAATCCACTACCAGGGCCGTGACTCCGCCCTGGCTTACGCGCATCTTTTCGATTACGCCGTTCGCGGAAGAGAGGTAGAGTGCCCACATCTCTTCGTGCGGCAGCCGGGCGAGGAGCGGGGCGAAAAGCGCCGTTACGTCGTCCTTGGTGCGGATGGAAGCCGGAGCGGCGGCCTCCTGTCTGTGCAGGCGCCCGGCGAGTTCGAAAACCGCTGTCAAGACCGCGGCCCGTTTAACGCCGATGCCTTCGGTCATGCGCAAGCGCGTCATGTCGGCCCGGGCCATGGCCGGCAGCGAACCGTCGTAGGCATCGAGAATGCGGCCGGCGGTCTCCACGGCGCTGTATCCCGCGCTGCCTTCGCCCAATATGATGCTCAGCAGCTCCCGGTCGGAGAGCGACTGCACTCCGCGGGAGACGAGTTTCTCACGTACCTCCCTGTCAGTTAACTTTTCCATCTCCGGAGGTGTATCGTTCGAAACTCATGTCGATGGTGTCCATGAAGAAGTCGCCGATGTCGTCGTTGCCCACTATCTGGGTGACGGCCCATGCGGCTTTCTGTTCCGCCTCCTTTTTGGAGCTGCCCGTTCCGTGGCCCAGTTCGATGCCGTCGATGATGATTTTCGAGAGGAACCGGGGGTTCCGCATGGTAGACTCTTCGTCCGAGGCGGTGTTGAAGTGGATGGAGCGTTTGCTTTTCTGGCACCACTCTATCAGACGGCTCTTGAAATCGACTTCGGTGGTGGTGATGTCGCTCAAGTCGACATACCGGCGCAATACCCCGTTGATGACGAAACGGTTGGCGAAATCGTACCCCTTGTCAAGATAGACCGCTCCGACAAGGGCTTCGAAAGCGTTGCCGTTGAGGTGTTTGTGACTGTACGTCCCGTTAAAGTTGGCGACGATGTACTTGTCTATTCCCATTCTGGACGAGATGTCGTCCAGGGAGGCGCGGCTGACGATGCGCGAGCGCATCTGTGTCAGGAACCCTTCCGTCTGTTCCGGATATTCGATAAAGAGGAAGTCGGAGACGATGGTTTCCAGAACCGCATCGCCGAGGAATTCGAGCCTTTCATTGTTGGCGGGGTTCCCGTCCGGCAGCATGACCGATGCGGAGCGGTGTATCAGTGCGAGTTTGTAGAGGTCGATGTTGTCGGGAGTGATGCCCAGCAGGTTGTGTACGACGGCGTAGAACTCCCGGTCTTTGCCGAAGTGTTTCCTGCATGTCCTTTTCAGATAGTCGAACATAAAGCGGTTGAAGATGAGATGCGCCGCGGTTTTCCATCTCTTCCGGACGGGGAGGGGGAAACTTTCCGGCTGCGTGTGTAAAAAATCCCCATAAGAACCGTCGGCGGGCCCTTATGGGGAGATTGTCTGTCAGTTGTCCCGCGCCTGTCAAATCCGTTTCAGCAGGACGGTGGCGTTGTGGCCGCCGAAGCCGAACGTGTTGCTCATTGCAACCCGCACGTCGCGTTCCTGGGCCGTGTTCAGCGTGAGGTTGATACGTGCGTCGATATTGGGGTCGCGGTTGAAATTGTTGATGGTGGGCGGAATCACCCCTTCGGTAATCGCCATGATGCAGGCGAGGGCCTCTATTGCACCGGCGGCACCCAGCAGGTGGCCCGTCATGGATTTCGTCGAACTGAGGTTCGCCTCGTATATCCTGTCGCCTATGGCGCCCTGTATGCCTATCAGTTCCGGTATGTCACCCGCGGGGGTGGAGGTACCGTGCGTATTGATGTAGTCCACCTGGTCGGGCGATATCCCGGCCTCCTTCATCGCATCCTCCATTGCGTGTTTTGCGCCCAGTCCTTCCGGGTGGGGGGCGGTGAAGTGGTAGGCGTCGGCGCTCATGCCGCTGCCGCCTACTTCGGCGTATATCTTCGCGCCGCGTGCCTTGGCGTGTTCGTACTCTTCCAGAATGAGACCGCCGGCGCCTTCGCCTATGACGAAGCCGTCGCGGTCGGCGTCGTAGGGGCGCGATGCCGTGGCCGGGTCGTCATTGCGTGTGGAGAGCGCCTGCATGGAGTTGAAACCACCCACGCCGGGCTGATTGACCGCCGATTCCGAACCGCCGGTTATCATGATGTCGGCACGTCCCATGCGTATCTGGTCGGTCGCCAGGATGATGGCATGGTTGGACGACGCGCAGGCCGAAACCGTACAGAAGTTGGGACCCATAAACCCGTATTTCATGGAGATGTATCCGGCCGCTATGTCGGATATCATCTTCGGGATGAAGAAGGGGCTGAAACGCGGTATCTGTCCGCCTTCCAGAAAACCCGCTATCTCGTCAAACATGGACCTGAGACCGCCGATGCCCGAAGCCCAAATCACTCCGGAACGCAGTTTGTCCACCTTCTCGAGGTCGATGCCCGAATCGGTCATCGCCTGGTCGGCGGCTATCATGGCGTATTGCGAGAAAAGGTCGTATTTACGTACCTCCTTGCGGTCGAAGAAATCCTCCCAGTTGTATCCCTTCACTTCACAGGCAAATCTCGTCTTGAATTTTTCGGCATCGAAATGCGTAATGGGCGCAGCGCCGCTGACGCCCGCCTTCAGGTTGGCGAAGTATTCCTGTATGTTGTTGCCAAGCGGATTAATCGTGCCGATACCGGTCACAACAACTCTCCTTTTCTGCATAACGAAATCTTTTATTGGTTAATGGCGGAACCGGCAGCCGAAGCGCCCGTACCGCCGCGGAGGGTTTTTGCATCCCCTCCTCTCCGTACATAATAAAGTAATAAGGTAAAATAAGTTAATATTTTACCTTATTAAACTTTTCATCGTGTCGGAGTTATGCTTTGTGGGCTTCGATGTAGTTGATGGCGTCGCCGACGGTGGTTATCTTTTCGGCGTCTTCGTCCGGTATGGAGATACCGAATTCCTTCTCGAATTCCATGATAAGCTCTACGGTGTCGAGGGAGTCTGCGCCAAGGTCGTTGGCAAAGCTCGACGTGAGCTCGATATCCTTTTCGGCAACGTTCAACCTGTCCTTTATAATCTCAACTACTTTTGATGAAATCTCAGACATAACTTTTAATTTTAGTTCAACAATATTTTGCAAGTAAATTTGGCTTCCGTTCAAAGAAAACTCCGTGGCAAAAATAACACTTTTTCCGTTAAAACTAAAAAAGCGCTCCCTTTTTTGCCTTGCGTGCGCGCAATGCGTTGATTTGTATGCGTTTTAGTAAGACGTCGCGCCGGTCGCGGAAAGGGTTCCCGTCTGGCATTCCATCCTGCGGCAAATACTTGTTTTGGTATGTATTCGTTTTGATTATGAGTGCCTTGGCCTGTAGAAACATTGCGCTGCTGAAAATCGTGTCCTCCCGGACGGGATGCGGCATGCTTTTGGCACCGTCCGGGTAATTCCTTATCTTTAGATGCGTTTTGCATCGCATGAGCCAATTATTTTATATATGTATAAACGACTGTAATTATGAGACTTTTACTTATCAGCAACTCGACCAATGCCGGCGAGGAGTATCTCAAGTATCCGATAGGCGATATTGCGGAGTTCCTCAGTTGCGCCAACGAGGTGTTGTTCATCCCTTATGCCGCCGTTACCTTCTCCTATGACGAATATGCCGCGAAGGTGCAGCGGCGTTTCGACGAGATAGATATTCGGGTGAGGCCCATACACCGCGAGGCAGACCCCGTGAGGGCGGTCATGGAGGCCGAAGCGGTCGTCGTGGGCGGCGGCAATACGTTCGCCCTGATAAAGAAGATGCAGGAGCAACGTCTTCTCGGACCGCTTCATGAAAGAATAATGGACGGACTCCCCTATGTGGGGTGGAGCGCGGGCAGCAACGTGGCGTGTCCTACCATTCGGACTACCAACGATATGCCCATCGTGGAGCCCGAGTCGTTTCGTGCGATAGGGGCTGTCGGATTTCAGATAAATCCGCATTATCTCGACGCCAATCCGGCCGGTCATGCGGGCGAGACGCGCGAACAGCGCATCGAAGAGTTCATCGCCGCGAATCCCGGTGTGTACGTGGCCGGCCTGCGCGAGGGCTGTATGCTGCATGTGGAGGGGAACGGGATGACGCTGAAGGGGCCGAGGCCTATGCGCGTGTTCCGATTCGGCGAGGCACCGCGCGAAATAGAGCCCGGCGCTGACCTCTCGTTCCTGATGGAGAAGGCATAACTCTTCTCTTCCGGAACCTCTTTTCGCCTCTTCCCGACGGTTGCCGGCCGGGAAGGGGCTGTCTGTTTTCCCCTGTGGCAGTGCCCGGTGGCGGCGGAAGCATCGGGAAGGATGCGGGGCGGTCCGGGATGACAGGGGAGATACGGCATGGCTGTCGGTTATTATCGGATACGGATATGTCGAGAACCGGAGAACTCGGAGCCGCAGGGGAGGAACTTGCGGTGGCATGGCTCAGGGCGCACGGATTCATCATCATGGACCGTAATTGGCGCATGGGCCGTTATGAACTGGATATTGTAGCCGCACGCGGGGATCGGGTGCATTTCGTGGAGGTGAAGCTGCGCCGCGAAGGGGGACTGACCCGGCCGGAAGAGGCGATGACCCCGGCCAAGGGCAGGGCACTGCTCCGGGCGGCCAACTGTTACATAGAGACCTGCGGGGTGATGCTCGACTGTCAGATAGACCTGATAGCCGTGGAGTATGCTCCGGACGGAAGTACGGAGGTACGTTATGTGCCGGATGCCGTAACGCTCAGGTGGTAGGTTTGTCCGTCCGGCCAAAATTTTATACTTTCGCGCCGTGCGGCCGCGCCGGCATACCGGCCGCGGTGTACGACACGATAAGAGATGCTTGCAGATGTGGTGGTATAATTTGGGTATCGGTGTCTATTCCGGTGCCGTGAAGATGGTCTCCCCGTTCATGCGGAAAGCCGCGTTGTGGTATCAGGGACGCAGGGACATTTTCCGTAAGCTGGAGCAGGCCGTGGGCAGTAGCGAAAGGATAATTTGGTTCCACGCTGCGTCGCTCGGCGAGTTCGAACAGGGCCGGCCCGTAATGGAGGCCGTCAGGGAGTATTATCCCTCTTATAAGATACTCCTCACTTTCTTCTCGCCCTCCGGATACGAGATACGCAGGAACTACTCCGGGGCTGACTGGGTTTTCTACCTGCCGGCCGATACACCGCGCAATGCGGCCCGTTTTCTCGACACGGTGAAACCGGAGATGGCTGTCTTCATCAAGTACGAGTTTTGGCTGAACTACCTTGCGGAGCTCTCCCGTAGGGAGGTACCTACTTATATAATATCGGCTGTATTCCGGCCCGATTCCATATTTTTCCGGCCGTGGGGGGGAGCTTTCCGTCGGGCGCTCCGTTCTTTCCGTCGGTTGTTCGTACAGGATGCCGATTCGCAGGCGCTGCTCGCCGGGATAGGCGTCACGAATGTCACCGTCGCGGGGGATACCCGGTTCGACCGTGTCGGGCGGATAGCCGACGGGGCCCGCAGGTTGCCTGCTGTGGAGGATTTCGCTGCTGGCGGTACGGTTTTCGTGGCGGGCAGTACGTGGCCTCCCGACGAAGAGATACTCGTCCGGCTCATCAATGCCAATCCGGGGATGAAATTCATCGTTGCGCCCCACGAGATGGACGAGAAACGGATAAAAGAGATGGCGGGAGCCGTCAGGGGCGGTGCGGTCCGCTATACCGAATACGGCGAAGCCGACGACGGAGGGGAGAAACAGCTCCTTATCATCGATACCATAGGAATATTGTCATCGGTCTATGGATACGGTTCGTATGCTTATATAGGCGGCGGGTTCGGCGTCGGGATTCACAATACGCTTGAGGCGGCCGCATTCGGGATTCCCGTGGCTTTCGGCCCGAATTATGCGAAGTTCCGGGAAGCCCGCGACCTGATAAGCCTCGGCGCCGCCCGCAGTATCTCTTCGTACGAAGAGCTTGCCGTCTGGCTCGCCTCGCTGCAGAGTGACCGGCAGGCATACGGCCGGGCGGCAGCCGAGGCCGGTGCGTATGTGCGTTCCCACCGCGGTGCGACGGAAATAATCCTGCGGGGACTTTTCGAGGGGCAGGAACGGGAGTGACCCATGCCGGCTGCGGACAGCGGAAGGAATCGTCCGGTTGGTCTGTCGTGCAGCCGCAGTTTTGCAAATACATGTCGGATATCCGGCAGGGAGATTCATAAAAACAGTATGACCCATGTTGAAGGAAGGGGACAAGGCGCCTGATTTTACGGGCATCGACCAGGACGGTAAGGCCGTTTCGCTGGAACAGTTCAGGGGAAAGAAACTGATACTCTATTTCTATCCGAAAGACAATACGACCGGCTGTACGGCGGAAGCATGCAGTCTGCGGGACGGTTATGCGGAGTTGAAGCGGAACGGTTTCGAAATCGTCGGCGTGAGTCCCGACGGCGAAAAGTCGCACCGCGGGTTTGCCGACAAACACGGGCTGCAGTTCACGCTGATAGCCGATACCGACAAATCCATCGCTTCCGCCTACGGCGTATGGGGGCAGAAGAAGTTCATGGGTCGTGAATACATGGGTATTCTGCGCACCACGTTCGTCATAGACGGCGAGGGATATATCGAAAAGGTATTTCCGAAAGTCAATACGAAAGACCATTTCCGTCAGATAGCGGATTCCTATGGCATGAAGTAGTCTTCCGGCAGTCTGGTACCGGCCCGGGTCTCTGTTGCGGTGCTTCGTTTTCCGTACTTCGTCGGCCGGATAAAAGCTGGTGCGGAATCCGTGGGAACGGGCCGCCCTTTCCGCATCCGAAAGGCAGGCGCCGACAGGTACCGATATCGTTTGGCGGAATGGGGGACAGTTTTTCCCGGCTCGTTTTCTCTGGGCAGGGCGGTAGCTGGAAGATAGGTACCTTGCGGAAATTCCTTAAAATGCAAAGGCAACTTCAAGATAACTTGCAAGTTGCCTTTGTGGTAGGTGCCGTACCTTGCGGTGCGGTTCGTTTTTGGCGGAAAGAGAGGGATTCGAACCCCCGGTACAGTTACCCGTACACCGCATTTCGAGTGCGGCCCGTTCGACCACTCCGGCATCTTTCCCTTGTTTCGCAGACGAACGAGTGTCTGCTTACGGGCTACAAAAGTAATAATAATTTGCAAATTAACCACCCGGTCGAAAAAATTGCGTCTTTAATTTGCCGGATTGTCCGGCGGGAGTGAACCTGCGGATGCCGTCGTGCGGTTTACCGCGCGGCGGTATCCGTTGCAGACCGGTCAATATTTTCGTATCTTGCAACGCTTTACGATTCAGTGTTGCAGCAATGGGAAAATTTCTCGATAAATTCCGGCCGGGGGATTACCTGCGGGAACTTTCGGTCGTAATACTCGGTGTCGCCGTGACTTTTGCGGGGTCGGCCATGATTACGAACCATACCGTCAGAAAAAACATCAAGGAGAATATGCGGCTTATCAAGATAGAGCTGGAGAAGAATGTCATGAAGCTGCACGAGGCCATGGATTATATCGCCGCTGACGTACACATAGGCCGTGAGATGCTTTCGAGGGATTACAGGAGCATTCCGCCGGATACGCTGCGGATGTACGCCCATGCGATATCGTATTTGCAGCCCTATTCCTATACGGATGATGCGTTGGAGATGTTGGAGGCTTCGGCGCTCATGCCGGACGTTCGGAACAAACATCTGTTGCTGTATATCATCCGGTGTTACGAGGCGTTCGGCAATTTCGGCAGCGTGATGGATTTTTATAACAGCAAGAAGCGCGGCGCCCTGACATACAATGACGATAAGGACTACCTTGTATTCCGCGACGGGAGCGTGTACGACCGGTGGGGGCTTTGGCTGGAAAGCGATTACATGTGCGAGTTTCTGTCTGTGAACGGTACGATAGTCGACGAGGAAGCTATCGAAGCAGTGCTCGGCGAGATACAGAAGGTCATAGACGGCATCGAGGAGGAGTATGGTGTGACCGACAGCGGTTATGACGGGATGGAGGAAGAACCGGACGGTCTCTTGACGGAGGCCGGTCCCGCGTCGTAGGAGATTCCCGGAGAGATACATGTACAGGGCCTGCCTTTCCGCAGTGGTGGGTGTCGCTGTGTATCGGAGCCGGTGCGGCGATAGGGTGCAGGGGGGCGGTCAGCAGAAGGAGACGGTGCCGGTTATGCCTTGCAGTGCCCGGGGACGGAGCTCGGCGGCCATTACGAATTGCGGCGGAATGTCGCCTGTGGGCCGGATACCGTAACGGGCTGTGGAACGGAAGCCGAAGCGGTGGTAGTAGGCGGGATTGCCGCATAGGAATGCTGCCCCGAATCCCATGACGCGGGCACGCCGCATGCCCTCTTCGAGCAGTGCTGCGCCCAGGCCGATGCCGCGGTGGGCGGCGAGTACGGAGAGCGGTGCGACGAGCAGCCCCTCGAAAAGCTGGCCGTTGGGGCGTTCCACCCGTGTCCGGGTGAACATGACGTGTGCGACGGGCCTCTCCTTGCAGGTCGCCACAAGGGCGAGTTCCGGAATGTAATCTTTACTGTTGCGCAGCCGGGCGGCGAAATCCTGTTCCGTCCCGTCGCTGACCGTCGCTGTTTCGAAAGCCGTCCGGACGAGGCGGCAGAGTTCCTCCTCCTCGCCGGGCCGTTCGGGCCGGACGACGTATCCGCCTGAGGCGAGCAGGGCGGAGGCACGTATGTCGAAACGATAGATTAGTATCGCTCCTCCGTCCGGGCCGTATCCTTCGCCTATGTAATCGTAACCGTGTTTCTCGTAATAGCCCTCCAGTTCGGTCGAGAGATAGAGGGCCCGGTATCCCGAACGTTCCGCATCCCTGCGGCACCGTTCCAGCAACAGGCCGGCATAGCCGCGTTCGCGGAAAGTCTCTTCCACATACAGTGCGCACACCCACGGCCACAAGTCGCCGCGGCTGATGAAGTCGTTGGAGATGAGCCCCGCACAGCCGACAATCCTCTCCGAATCCAAAAGGAGATACCATTGGGGCAGGGGGCCGACGGCATACAGCGATTCCGAAATACAATCATCGTAGAGCGCCTGCGGCACCTCCCGCCAGCGGGAGGAGATATATTCTATGGCCTGCCGTGCGTATTCGGGATGTTCCCTGACGGAGAGAATGCGGGGTTCGTGTTCCATGTTCGGTTCGAGTCGAAAATTGCGTGTCCGTTCGTATACGGCCCCTGGCCGGAGATGGCCGGTGCGGTATCCGGCGGTTTCCCGAAGCCGGACAATGGAGGCCGGTGCGTATCGCCTCTGCAGCCTGCATTCGCGGGCCGTGAAGAGATAGGCCGCATTGCAGGATGCTGTCGGCATAGGAACGCAAACCCGGTCGGCCAAGATAGTCGGACGCGGCTCCGCGGATGCCTCGGCGTTCCGCAGGCGGGATTTATCTGCGTTCGAGTTTCCGCAGCTCTTTCCATACCAGTGCCGATGCGCCGAGTATGGCCGCATTGGCCCGGTCGATACCCGAGGGGAGCAGTTTGACCATTCCCTTGTAGTTGCGGAGCATGTTGGTCTCCATGTGCCGTTTGGTCGGTTCCCACAGCAGGTTACCCGATTTGGCCAGCCCTCCGAAAAGAAATATCGCTTCGGGGAAGGAAAAGGCTACGAAATTGGCCAGCGACTCGCCGAGTATCCGGCCTGTCTCCTCGAAGGCGGCCCGTGCGAGTTCGTCGCCGTCCAGGGCGGCTTCGGCTATCATTTTGGAGTCTATCTTCTCCACAGGAACGCTCCGGAGCCTGCTTGGTCGCGTATCGTCCGCGAGAATCTCCAGCATGGTACGCACGATGCCGGTGGCGGAAACATAGGTCTCGAGGCATCCCCGGCGTCCACAGCCGCACAGTCTCCCGCCGGGCCTGACCGTGATGTGGCCGAGTTCGCCGGCCGTCCCGCCGTAGCCGTACACCATTTCGCCGTTGGCAACGATGCCGCCGCCCAGTCCCGTGCCGAGCGTTATTTCGATAAAGTCTCGCATACCCCGCGCTCCGCCGTATATCATTTCGCCGATGGCGGCGGCATTGGCGTCGTTGTCGATGACGACCGGCAGCGACGGGTAGTGTTTCTTGACCGTCTCCACGAACGGGATGGTCAGTATCTGCGCTCCCTGCGAGCCGTCCCGGTTCCGTTCATACCACCGGATGTTGATTGGGTTCTCGGCTACGCCGCTGAAATAGTTGCCGTTCGGAGCCCCGATGCCTATGCCCGCGAGCTCCGTACCGGGGGCGATGCGCCTGAGCGATTCGATGTCCTGCACCAGGCGTTCCACGTAATCCTCGAAATAGGGGTACTCCCTGGTCTTGAAGCTGCGTTCCCCGTGCGTCTTTCCCTCCGTATCTACGAGTCCCGTCACGGTATTCGTACCGCCGACGTCGACTCCTATGGCCAGTTTTTCCGTCATGTCTCCGTTATCCCTTGATGTTCTGCCGGTTCGTCTCCCGTGGTCCAGCCGTACCCGTACCGGCTGCGGGCACCTGTCCGCGGAATCCCGCGAACCGGGATGTAAATTTATCCAAATGCAAGGATTGTGCAAAATAATTGTCCGGGCTTTACCTATCTTTGCATCGAAAACGAGAGCGGGGCTGCGGAGTCCCGACAATATGCAACTTACCGAACCAACCCGGAAAACATGTACAGCAAAGAAGAACTTTCAGCCATCATAGAGGAGTACATCCATGCACTTCCCTTTCCCGAAGAGCCGGATACGCTTTACGAGCCCATTGTCTATTCGCTCGGCAAGGGCGGCAAACGGCTCCGGCCGCTGCTGGCCATGATGGCATGCAACATATTCAGCGACGACGTGGCGTGTGCGCTGCCGTGTGCTGCGGCGGTGGAGGTTTTCCACAACTTCACGCTGCTGCACGACGACATCATGGACAATGCTGCCGTCCGCCGCGGCAAACCTGCCGTACACCGCAAATGGGGTGTCAACAGCGCCATCCTTTCGGGCGATGCCATGATGATTTACTCCTACCGTCTGCTCGAACAGGCCGACCCGGCCATCCTGCCCCGTATTTTCCGCATCTTCAACGATACCTCGCTGAAGGTGTGCGAGGGACAGCAGTACGACATGGATTTCGAAGCGCTCGAAAGGGTTCCCATGGAGGATTACCTGCACATGATATCGCTCAAGACGGCCGTCTTGCTCGCCGGTGCCGCCGTCATAGGTGCGGTTTGCGGCGGGGCCTCGCAGGAGGACTGCGACCGAATATACACCTTCGCTACGGAACTGGGCATGGCATTCCAGATACGTGACGATATTCTCGACAGTTACGGTACACAGGATTCGCTCGGGAAGAAGATAGGGGGCGACATTACCGAGGGGAAAAAGACGTTCCTGACCACCGCAGCGATGGAGATTGCCGACGAGGATACGCGCAGAAAGTTGGGAGGCCTGATGCACAACCGGGAGATGATAGCCGACGAGAAGGTGGCGCGGGTGCTGGCCATTTACGACTCGCTCGGTGTGCGCGAACAGGCAGAAACGGCCGTGGAGCGTTATACGGCCCGTGCGACGGAGGCGCTCGCCGCCCTGTCGGTATCGGGCGGGAGGCGGGAGCCGATGGAGCGGCTCGCGCTCGAACTGACCAAACGGTTGAGCTGATGCGGCGGGTTCCGCTGGCGGAGAGGGGTTCTGCCGCTTCGGCCCATTAACGATTACGATATCATGGCGATAAAACGCAGCGACATAGAGATAATGGCCCCGGTCGGTTCCTACGAATCGCTCATGGCGGCCGTGGCGGCCGGTGCCGATTCCGTCTATTTCGGCGTGGGACAGTTGAACATGCGTTCCCGGTCGGCGGCCAATTTTACCCTCGACGACCTCGCGCGCATCGTGGCGACAGCCCGGCAGTACGGTGTCAAGACCTACCTGACAGTCAATACGATACTTTACGATGACGAGGTGGAGGAGATGCGTCGGGTCGTGGACTGTGCCCTGCGCGAGGGAGTGGATGCAGTGATAGCTTCCGACCAGTCCGCTATCCTCTATGCGCGGAGTGTCGGCATGGAGGTGCATATCTCCACGCAGCTCAACGTGTCGAACACCGAGACACTGCGTTTCTACTCCCGGTGGGCGGACGTGGTGGTGCTCGCCCGCGAACTGAACCTCGGACAGATACGGCAGATATACGACAATATCCTCGCGCAGCGCATATGCGGTCCCTCCGGGCGGCCGGTCAAGATAGAGATGTTCGCCCACGGTGCCCTTTGCATGGGTATATCGGGTAAATGCTATCTGAGCCTGCACGAGTGCGGGGAGTCGGCCAACCGCGGAGCGTGCCGGCAGATATGCCGTCGTTCCTACGAACTGCGCGACCGGGATACCGGTGAAACCATCGCCGTGGAAGGACGTTACCTGCTCTCTCCGAAAGACCTGTGCACGATACCTTTCCTCGACCGGTTCATAGAGGCCGGCGTGCGTGTGCTGAAGATAGAGGGACGTGCCCGTTCGGCGGAGTATGTGAAGCGGGTGGTCGAGACGTACGACGAGGCACTGCGGGCCATCGAGGAGGGAACCTACTCTCCGGAACGGGCGGCCGTCTGGACGGAACGTCTTGCGGAGGTGTTCAACCGCGGTTTCTGGGGCGGCTATTATCAGGGTGCGCCTGTCGTCGAACTCAGTGCCAATTATGGGTCGTCGGCGACGGTACGGAAGGTGTATGTGGGTAAAATCACCAATTTCTTCAAGAAGATAGGCGTTGCGGAGATACAGGTGGAGGCTTCACCGCTCGAACGGGGTGCCCGTTATGTGGTTCTCGGTGAAACGACCGGTGTCCTCGAAGGGAGTGCCGACGAGGTTTATGTGGCCGACCGTCCGGCAGAAACAGCGCCGCAGGGGGTGTTCTGTTCGGTGAAGACGCCGGGGCCTGTCCGCCGCGGCGACAAACTCTATAAAATCGTCCCCGCATCGGAGGTGGTCACGCAGTAGGATATCGCGTGGGATATTTTAAATATTTATACTTTAATATTATGATGCGGAGCAAACTTTTTTATGTGTTTGTACTATGCCTTGTACCCATTAAAGCTACGGCACAGGAGATAGATCCGGACACCGTTATTTACAACGGAATATCAGGTACATACACGTTGAGTGAACGTTGGAAGCTGTTCGACCAAGTGGTCAAACAGAGAAAGAATATTTATCAGGATGAAATTAAATTCACTCCGACTTCTGCACAATTCGACCAAGCAAAAAAGGACTTATTGAAACTGAATGACGAGTATAATGTTTTTGAGGATAGCGAAGCTGTTTATTACATCTCGAGCAAAGCTGGAAATGGACTCATGTTGTCAGGCTCCTTGATGTCGGGAGCGCAGGATATGAACGATGTATATTCTGCCTCGATGATGATATTGGTTCCCGACTATATATTGCCTGGCCTGAAACTACTCCCCGGTTCTACGATCGTGTATGCAGTCAGTAGGAATGGGACTGTCGCATGGGCTCCATTGAAATTCTTTCTGCCGAGTGAATTGTATGATAATGCTTTTGAAGCAGGAGGCTATTATGCATTCTGTCAAAGACCCTCATCCCGGGATATCCAACAATATGGTATTCTCGCCTATTATAGGGATAAAGATAAACTTTCCGGTATTTATGGAGCACCAACAGAAATTCACGCATCTGATATAATAATTTCTACTGTTAATCTGCCCGACAATATTGCGCGTTTGGTGGAGCAGGGTAAATCCTCTTTTATCGAGTATTTGAATCATTTTGCCAAAGAGGATACAAAATATCTGAATAGGAGCTATGAGATTACAGTCACATATATGGGAGAGAAAAAGGGGCATTTCAATGTCAGAACATATGTAAAAGGAGAATACGAGGAAAGTCCTTATGGTCTTATATATCGACCCAGCGTGGAGATATTGAACGCATTGGGAGCGTTGAAAGATTATGTGGTATATTCTTTAGCGTCCACTAATTATGAATATGCAAATATAGTAGCCGGATTTACGCAATCCATAACCCAATGGAACGGTGATGGAGAATTGACCGTCAAAGCAAATAACAGGTATGAAGATGGTGTCAGAGGATATTATTTCAAACAGCATTGCTATTTCGCTAAAGACGATAAGCAATACCTTATTCGCAGTATAGACGCAAATACAATCTTGTCAGGGACGTATGTCTTTCCGTCTGAAATAATAGGTTTGAACGGAGAAGCGGATACTGGAATCCAGTTGTTAAAAGAATTTTTAGAGGAATAGGAACAGAAGATATTTTATGTGGACAGCCTTTGTAAAAACAAAGGCTGTCCGCTTTTTCCCAACATTAGTGTAAACTCGTTTTAAATTGCTTTTATATGTAATTGCAATTATATTTTTTATTTGATATCTATATCATTAGAATATAAAATCGTTCTGTCTCGGAAGTAGTTACGCAATAGGGTATGCGGCCGCTGGTGCCAGAGTCGGAGTCTTTTCCGTGTTCCATGTAATGGTGTCGGTTGCATCCACCGATAAATAGTCCGGCCTTCGTCCCGAAAGGACGAAGGCCGGACGAGCGTATGCCGGGCTGTGCGTGTCAGCTACAGCGCGACCAGCCGCACGAGGTGCAGTGCGGGCACTTCTCCTGAAAGACGAGCGACTCTTCGCCGCAGTTGGGGCATTTCTGTTTGCGTATCTTCGTGCCGTCCTTGATGTATTGCTTCAGGGCGCGTGCCACGCCGCTCTGCCAGTTGCTTATCGTTTCGCTGTCGAAACTGAGGCCGTCCACGAGATTGACGACATCCACGATGGGCATTCCGTTGCGCAGCACACCGGAGATGAGTTTCGCATAGTTCCAGAACTCCTTGTCGAACAGACGCGATATGCCGCCGATGACGTGCGGGTAGCCGTACTTGTCCTGATAGCGGAAATCGTACCGTTTCTGTCCGTCCTCCTCCTTTACCTTGATGATGAATCCCTTGTTGATGGATTTGGGAATGTAGAGAGAGTCCTCCTCTATCTTACCGGTGAATATTTCGTAGGGGTGTCCGTTGTAGATGCCCACGAAGGCTATCCAGTCCTCGGTACCGTTCTTGAAACGCACCACGTCGGCCTCGAGCTCAATCGGGCGTGCCAACGGCGGTTTGTATTCGTCGCAGTCGCACTCCTCCTTCTCCTTCTTTTTGGGTTTCGTGTCCACGAGCACGCCTGCCCGCGAACCGTCGCGGTAGACCGTCACGCCCTTGCAGCCGCTCTCCCAGGCCGCCTGATAGACCTTGCTGACAAGCTCTTCGGTGACGCTCTCCGGCAGATTCACGGTGACCGAGATGGAGTGGTCCACCCATTTCTGGATGGCACCCTGCATCTTTACCTTGGCTACCCAGTCGATGTCGTTGGCAGTCGCCTTGTTGTAGGGCGACTGTTCGACGAGCCTGTCGAGTTCGGCATCGCTGATGCCGTCGAGTTTCGACAGGTCGTAGCCGGTGACCTGCAGCCATGTGAGGAACTTGTGATGGAAGACATTGTACTCCTCCCACGAGTCGCCCACCTCGTCGGTGAAGGTGATTTTCACGTTCTTGTCGGTCGGATTGACCTTGCGGCGACGTTTATAGACGGGACGGAAGACCGGTTCGATGCCCGAAGTGGTCTGCGACATGAGCGATGTCGTTCCCGTGGGTGCGATGGTGAGCATGGCGATGTTGCGGCGGCCTACCTGCGTCATCTCCTCGTACAGGGCCGGGTCGGCTTCGCGGATGCGTTCTATCATCGGATTGCCCTCCTCCTTGAGGTTGTCGTACATCGGGAAGGCGCCCCTTTCGCGGGCCATCTTTACCGAGGCCCGGTAGGCTTCCACGGCCAGCGTCTTCTGTACCTCCACCGCGAAGGCTATCGCTTCGTCGGTGCCGTAAGTGAGCCCCAGTGCGGCGAGCATGTCGCCCTCGGCGGTGATGCCGAGTCCCGTGCGGCGGCCCTTGAGTGCCTTCTCGCGTATCTTCTCCCACAGGGAGAGCTCTACGCGGCGGATGTCGAGGTCTTCCGGGTCGTGTTTTATCTTGTTGTAGATGATGTCTATCTTTTCGAGTTCGAGGTCGATGATGTCGTCCATCAGTCGCATGGCCGCCTCCACATGGCTGCGGAACTTGTCGAAGTCGAACTTCGCCTGCGGGGTGAAGGGGTCGTCCACATAGCTGTACAGGTTTATCGCCAGCAGGCGGCAGCTGTCGTAGGGACAGAGCGGAATCTCGCCGCAGGGGTTGGTGGATACCGTGCGGAAGCCTTCGTCGGCATAGCAGTCGGGTACCGACTCACGGATGATGGTATCCCAGAAGAGCACGCCGGGTTCGGCGCTCTTCCAGGCGTTGTGGATGATTTTGTTCCACAGCGTGCGGGCATCTATCTCCTTGACGTACATCGGGTCGTCCGAATCTATCGGGAATTTCTGCACGTACTTCTCGTTGTTGAGGACGGCACGCATGAATTCGTCGTCTATCTTGATGGAGACGTTGGCGCCCGTTACCTTGCCCGTCTCCACTTTGGCGTCGATGAAATTTTCCGCATCCGGGTGCTTGATGGAGAGCGAGAGCATCAGGGCGCCGCGCCGGCCGTCCTGCGCCACTTCGCGGGTGGAGTTGGAGTAGCGTTCCATGAAGGGAACGATACCGGTCGAGGTGAGCGCGCTGTTGAGTACGGGGCTTCCGGTCGGCCTGATATGCGAGAGGTCGTGTCCGACTCCGCCCCTGCGCTTCATGAGCTGTACCTGTTCCTCGTCGATGCGTATGATGCCGCCGTAGGAGTCGGCGGGATTCCTGTGACCGATAACGAAGCAGTTGGAGAGCGACGCTATCTGGAGGTTGTTTCCGATGCCCGTCATGGGACCTCCCTGCGGGATGATGTAGCGGAACTCCTTCAGCAGGTCGTATATCTCCTGCGCCTTCATCGGATTGGGGTAGGTGTTCTCGATGCGGGCAAGCTCGTTGGCGATGCGCCAGTGCATCTGTTCGGGCGATTTCTCGAAGATGTGGCCGAAAGAGTCTTTCAGCGCGTATTTGCTGACCCACACCATGGCGGCCAGGTCGTCGCCCTTGAAGTACTCCTTGGCGCCCTCTATCGCCTCGTTGTACTGGTATTCGGTAAGGGTGCGCCCGTCAGCACCCACGTTTTTCTTAACGTCGGACATAAGTCAAAATATATGATATTGGTTCTTAGATAATTCTATTGCGATGGTCGGTCCGTGGCCGCCAAGTGCAAGTTTAAGTCCAATTTTCCGGACCGTCCGGCCTCCTGTCGCTTAGTTATCAACAGCCGATTAACAATTTGCAAAGTCCTTATCGGCAGAGTGTTACGGAAACCTTGCGTATTTTGCCCCCGAGAGGGGGAGCGAGCTTGGATACCGTCGCGCGGACATGGCGGAGCAGGGGAAATTCCGCATACAGTGCCTCTATGATGCGCAGGGTCACGTTCTCCAGGATGTCCGATTTCTGTTTCATGCACTCCGCGACGATGGCATATACCCGAAGATAGTTGATGGTCTTCGTTACGTCGTCGGCATGTGCCGCTTCGTCAAGTTCGGCGTCGAGGGAGATGCTTACCAGAAAACGGTTGCCGACCAGTTTTTCGAGGTCGTAACAGCCGTGGTAGGCTTTGAACTCCATTTCGTCCAGCGTGATGGTGTATATCATGGCGTATCGTTTTTCGTGCTGCGGGCGCCGGGCCCGTACCCTGCCTGTGCCGGGAGAACAAAGGTACGATTATTTTCCGGCATTGCACCGGTTTTTTTGTCCGGCGCAGGGCGGTGTTTTCTCTGTCCCGGGCCTTGCGTTCCGGCGGCAGCGGAAGGCAGGGCATTCTCCGAAGAGGGCGGAAGGCCCTTTCCGGGTCTTTGGTTGATAAAAAACGGAGGTTCGCTGAATATTCCGTCTGTTTTTGTTTTCGTATGTTTATCTTTGACATCGGAACGCTCGGGGAGCCTTGCCCTGCCGGATTTTGCCTTGGCCGCGTTCGTCGCGGTCGAGGAAGCAGAGAACGGTTGATGGAGTTAAGGACGGCTCGGGATATTCCGGTTTGGAATCCGACACGGCCGGATGTACGGAGCCTCAGGGCTTTTTTCGTCCGTCCCGTGTAAACGGGAGGAGACGGGGCGGACGGAGGGCCGTCACGGCAGGAAGAATGCTTTTCCGGAGTTCCTCATAGGTTGATTTCCCGGAACAGGTTCCGGTACCGGAAGAGTCGGGTACCGGAATTTCATAGGGAAAGGGTTAATAGGTTGGTGCCGCCGTTATGCTGTCTTTGCATGACGGCGGCGTATGTAATGCCGGACGGCTTCCGGAACGATTGACAGCGCGATGAAACGACAGATGAACCAGACCATTCTCGAAAACGGCGTCTATGGGTTGCTGTGGGCGGTGGTACTCGTCGTGCCGCTCTTCGGGTACCACGACGGCAGCGGGATACGTTGGTGCGGCGTTTTCCATTTCTGGCTCGGCGTACTGCCCTTTGCGCTGCTTTTCGCGCTTCATAATTACCTTCTGGTGCCGTTGCTGCTGATGCGGCGGAGGTACGGCGTTTACGTATTGTGCGTCGTTGCACTTATCGGTTTGATTTTCACGGCTGTCCCTATGCTCGTGATACGGCCCGAGCCGCCTGCCTTTTATGGCCGGGAGGTGCGGGCGTATCCGGAGGAACCGGCGGCTGTGGCGGAGGTGCCGACCGCGCAGGTATTCCTGCCGCCGGCCGGTATCAGACCGCCCGGCATTCCCATGCCCATCAGGTGGGGCCGGATGTTCAACGACTGGCTGCTTGCCGTGCTGGTCATCGGATGCAACCTCGCGATAAGGTTCCTGTTCAAGTCGATACAGGACGACCGCCACCTGAAAGAGCTGGAGAGCCAGCGGCTGAAGACAGAACTGAACTATCTGAAGGCACAGGTCAATCCGCACTTTTTCATGAATACGCTGAATAATATCCACGCCCTTATAGACATAGACGGGGAGAGGGCCAAGGAGACGGTCATCGAACTGTCGCGCATCATGCGGTATGTGCTGTACGATGCCGACCGGCCGACGGTACCGCTGCGGAAAGAGATGGAATTCATCGACAACTACATCCGTCTGATGAGGATACGTTATGCCGGAGAGGTGGAGATACGGACCCTCTGTCCGGCCGACCCGCCCGACGTGCAGGTGCCTCCGCTTATGTTGATAACCTTGACGGAGAATGCCTTCAAGCACGGAATGAGTTACCGGGAGGGGTCGTTTATCGACATCCGGCTGACCGTGGAGGAGGGTGTTCTCTCCTATACGGTGGAGAACAGCGTCGCTCCGGATGCGGAGAGGGGAAGCGGCGTGGGGCTCGAGAATCTCCGGAAGAGGCTCGGTCTGCTGTACGGCAGCGCCGGTTCGCTCGAAACAAGAAATGCCGGAGGGCGTTACACCGCGAAATTGAAGATACCTGTAAAGCGATGATGCGTTGTATAGCGATAGATGACGAGCCGTTGGCGCTCAGACAGATATGCTCCTATATAGAGCGGACGCCGTTTCTGCGGCTCGCCGCTTCGTGCCGCAGCGCGGTGGAGGCTGCAGCCGCGATGTCCGATGCCGGTGCCGACCTGCTCTTTGTGGATATCAACATGCCCGGACTCAGCGGGCTCGATTTCGTGCGGGCGCTCCCTTCCAGGCCGCTCGTCATCTTCACTACCGCCTATTCGGAATATGCATTGGAGGGATTCCGTGTCGATGCTACGGATTATCTCCTGAAGCCCATAGGATATGCCGATTTTCTGCGTTCGGCCGAGAGGGCCTATGCCCGGTTCGGCCTGTTGAAGGCGTCGTCGGGCCGTCGGGGTGACGACGGACGCAGCCTGTTCGTTCGGTCGGAGTACCGTACGCTTCGGATAGACATTGCGGATATCGTGTACGTGGAGAGCATGAGCGAATATGTCCGAATCTTTCCTGTGTCGGGGCGTCCCGTCACGACACTCGGAAGCCTGAAATCCTATGAGGGCCGGCTGCCTGCCGATACCTTCATGCGTGTGCACCGGTCGTATATCGTGAATCTGGACCGGATAGTGGCTGTCGAACGCAAACATATCGTGCTTACCGGAGACAAGTGCATCCCGGTCGGCGACGTATACGAGGATAATTTCCGCCGTTACCTGGCTGAACGTTCCCTCGGGTGAAAAGATGAAAATGCAGGAGCGGCACGGATTGACCGTGCCGCTCCTGCATCGGTGACGGGAAAACCTGCGCTGCGGGCTCCCGTAGCGGTTATCCTATTTCCTGGTCATTTTCGCGCCGACCTCTATCTTGTTGAAGCCCTCCAGCATCGTGTCTACCTGGGGAATGACGGCTGTCAGGATGGCGGCTATCTCCGGATTGTCCTCTCCGACGAGAGCGAGTATGCCGTTCATGATTGCTTTGCCGGCGCTCCATGTCTCGGATATCATCCCCTTGTCGATATAGAGGGTGAGTTCGTTCTCCGTGAGTTTGTATTTGAAGGTGACCTTGGCGGTATTGTCGGCTGCCGAATAGGTGAAGATACCCTTGTTGAATCCGGCGAGCAGCTGCTTGATGGCGGCAGCCTCCTGCGGGTCGGTGGCGGCATCCAGCATGTTGTCGATAGTCTCGGAGGAGAGGGTGAATATCACATTGCTGCCGTTGAGAGCGTAGGTGATGGCATCGGCCGGTATTCCCTCCGCTTCGTTCGGCAGCAATGTTACGGTGCCGTCTTCCGGGTCGTCGAATACGATGACCATGGAGCCGTCCGGCTGGAAGGTGATGTCCGATGTGCCGCCCAGGTCGGCGGACTGGGTCAGCGAGAAGAGGGCTGCGATTATCTGCGCATAGGTCATGTTCATGCCCTCCATCTCGATGGCCGTCGCGTTGGGGTCTTTCGCCTCCATTTCGGAGTAGAGGGGTTTGGCCTCCATGCGGTACTCTCCGGCGAAAGTCGTGTCGCCGCCCGTTGTCGTTCCGTTCTTCTTGTCGCATCCCGTCAGGGCCAGTGCTGCGGCCATTGCCGATACGGCGAGGATGCCTCTAATCAACTTTTTCATTTCTTTTGGATTTAATGGTTGATATGGGTATTGTCAGTCTATGATTTTCAGGTTGGCGTAGCGGCTGAGAAGGCTCTTTCTGCCCGCCGTACCGTCGTCAAAGATAACGGTAATTTTCATGTCCGACGCCAATTCTTCGATATTCGTAATCTCGCCGCGGCCGAACTTGGCGTGTTCCACCCGCATTCCGACAGCATAACGGGAGGCTGAGACGGTATGTTTCGGCGTCGTTTCTCCCTCCTGGGCCGGTCGTCGGCTGCCCATACTCTTCATGTTGCGCGTGTCGGGCGGTGCGGCGGCGATGTGCGGCGTGCGGGGAGCCGGGGAGGCCGGCCGCTCCGGGTGTCCGGAACTGCCGGTGCCCGAAACCGCGCGGTTTCCGTATGCGGGTCGTTCGGGCCGGTATCTTTCCTGGCGCTGCTTCGGCAAGGAAGCGGGACTGTTCTCCGCGGACTCCTCGTCCATATCGGCGGGAAGGTCCACGTACCGTTCGTCCATCTCCGTGATGAAACGGCTTGGCGAGCAGAATTCTGTATTGCCCCATTTGAACCGCTGTCGGGCGAACGATACAAAAGCTTTCTTCCGTGCCCGTGTGACCGCCACGTAGAAGAGGCGGCGCTCCTCTTCGAGTTTCTCCTGCGAGGTGGCACTCATCAGGCTGGGGAAGAGGTTCTCCTCGACGCCGACGATGAATACCGTATCGAACTCCAGCCCTTTGGCCGAGTGGACGGTCATCAGCACTACGCGGTTCTTGGAGTCCTCCCCCTCCTTGTCCATGTCGGTCATCAGGGAGATGTTCTGCAGCCACTCTTCCACGGTGGGTTCGGCGTCCGCTTCCCCGTCGTCCTCCTCGTAAGCGAGTACGATGCGCTCCTCCTTGAAGTTCTGCATGGAGGAGAGCAGTTCGTTGATGTTCTCCAGGGCATTTTCCGATTCGGGCGAAGGGTTCATGCGGTAGCTCCCGATGAGTCCCGACCGCGTGGCCACTTCGAGCCCGAATTCATGGAGCGGCTTCGTGCTCCGTTCGAGCGAGAGGGAGCGTATCAGGCCGGTGAAGTCGGCGAGTTTTTTCGCCGCCGTCTTCAGTTCGGGTACCTGCTCGCTGCCGGTTCCCTCCAGCACCTCCCACATGCTCACGCCACGCTCTGCGGCGACAGCGGCCACGCGGGCCACCGTGACCGCGCCGATGCCCCTGGCCGGTGTATTGATGATGCGGCGCAGCGCTTCGTTGTCGCGCGGATTGACTATCAGCCGGAAATAGGCCACGAGGTCTTTGATTTCCTTGCGGTCGTAGAACGAATGGCCGCTGTAGATGCGGTACGGCACGTCGCGCCGCCGCAGGGCGTCTTCGATGGCGCGCGACTGGGAATTGTTGCGGTAGAGTACAGCTATTTCGTTCCACCGGCCGCCGTTCTCCCGGCCCTCCCGTTTGGCCAGGTCGGCGACGAGGTAGGCCTCTTCCTGGTCCGTATAGGCCTTCAGCACCTTTACCCGGTCACCCTCGTCGTTCTCCGAAAAGACGTGCTTGGGTATCTGGCGGTCGTTCTTGGCGATGATGCTGTTGGCGGCGTTCACGATATTCTGTGTCGAACGGTAGTTCTGTTCCAGTTTAAACACCTTCGCCTCCGGAAAGTCGTTTTGGAATCGGAGGATGTTCTCTATCTTGGCTCCGCGGAAGGAGTAGATGCTCTGCGCGTCGTCGCCCACCACGCAGACGTTGGAGTGGGTTTGTGCCAGGCGGCGTACGATGAGATACTGTGCGTAGTTGGTATCCTGGTACTCATCTACGAGGATGTACCGGAACCGGTTCCGGTATTGTTCCAGCGCGTCGGGAAAGTCGCGGAAAAGGATGTTGGCGTATATCAGCAGGTCGTCGAAATCCATGGCGTTGTTGGCCTTGCACCTCCGGGCGTATTCGAGGAAGATGGCGGAGAATTCGGGACGCTTCCGCTGCCGGTCTTCGGCGACGAACGAGGTGTTGGCCGCATAGGCCTCGGCGGTCACGAGATTGTTTTTCGCCAGCGAGATGCGGGAGTGGATGTCGCGCGGCTTGTATTCGTCGGTATTGAGGTTTCGCTCCTTGATGATGGTCGAGAGCAGGCTTTCGCTGTTTGCCGTGTCGTATATCGTGAAGTTGGCGTCGAAACCGAGTCTCCCGGCCTCCTGCCGTAGGATGCGGTAGAAGACGGAGTGGAACGTTCCCATCCAGATGTAGCGTGCCCGGCCGTCGGGAACGAGCTGCTCGATGCGTTCGCGCATCTCCCGTGCTGCCTTGTTGGTGAAGGTGAGCGCGAGTATCGAGCCGGGATGGACGCCCTGTTCTATCATGTAGGCGATGCGGCTGGTGAGTACGCGCGTCTTGCCCGAACCTGCTCCGGCCACGATGAGCGAGGGTTTGTCGTAGTTGAGGACCGCCTCCTTCTGGGCGGGGTTGAGGGTATCTGTAAAATGGGACATCGTTGCTGTATGGGTATCGGGAGCCTCACTGCGGGGCCCCCGTCGGTGCGGCAAAGTTAGCTAAAATCGCCGGATTTCTACCTGCTCCTTCCCTGCCTCCCCTCCGCCGGTTTCCCGGTCCTGTGTCGGAGCCCGGGCCGAGCCGGAGAAAAATTTCCGTTTTTTATACTAACTTTGTGTACCTTTCGTTATTACTCCGCAAGTAATGAACGCGATAGGCCCGCGGCTGCGGTGCGCCGGGGGATATACGGTAAAATATTAGCTCGGAAATGAACGAAGTAGTAAACATCAATGAACTGAACGAGCGCATCGAGCGCGAAAGCCTGTTCGTGGATACGCTGAGCAGGGAGGTAGGGAAAGTCATCGTGGGACAGCGGCACCTCATCGACACCCTGCTGATAGGCCTCCTTTCCAACGGGCACATCCTGCTGGAGGGGGTACCTGGACTTGCCAAGACGCTTGCCATAACGACGCTCGCCAAAGCGGTGGACGCGCGTTTCAGCCGCATTCAGTTCACGCCCGACCTGCTGCCGGCCGACATCGTCGGGACGCTGATATACTCCCAGAAGAGGGAGGAGTTTTATGTCAAGCGCGGTCCCATTTTCGCCAATTTCGTGCTTGCCGACGAGATTAACCGTTCGCCCGCCAAGGTACAGAGTGCCCTGCTCGAGGCCATGCAGGAGCGGCAGGTGACTATCGGCGACGAGACCTGGCCGCTGCCGGAGCCTTTCCTCGTGCTGGCCACCCAGAACCCGCTCGAACAGGAGGGCACCTATCCGCTGCCCGAGGCGCAGGTGGACCGTTTCATGCTCAAGGCGCGGATAACCTATCCCAAGAAGCAGGAGGAGCGCGATATCATCCGCATGAACCTGCTGGAGGGCGGCTGTCCCGAACCGGCGAAAGTCATCGAGCCGGAAGACATCGTCAAGGCCCGTCGGGTGGTCTCCGACGTCTATATGGACGAGAAAATCGAGCAGTACATCATCGACATCATCTTCGCCACGCGCGAACCGCAGGAGTATAAACTCCAAAAACTCGCTCCGATGATAACCTACGGCGGTTCGCCCCGTGCGAGCATTTCGCTGGCGAAGGCGGCCAAGAGTTACGCCTTCATCCGCCGTCGGGGGTATGTCATTCCGGAGGATGTACGGGCTGTCTGCCACGACGTACTGCGCCACCGCATCGGGCTGACCTACGAGGCCGAGGCGGAGAACGTTTCGACCGAAGAAATCATCACCGACATACTCAACACCGTGGAGGTGCCGTAGCGGTGCGGCATCGTTTTGCAGATTATCCGATATGGAGAGCGACAGCAGCGACATACTCCGGCAGGTACGCAAGATAGAGATAAAGACGCGCGGACTGAGCAATGACATTTTCGCCGGCCATTACCACAGCGCCTTCAAGGGGCGCGGCATGGCTTTCAGCGAAGTGCGCGAGTACCGTGTGGGGGACGACGTGCGCGACATCGACTGGAATGTCACCGCCCGCAGCCGCAGTCCGCACATCAAGGTTTATGAGGAGGAGCGCGAGCTGACCATGATGCTGCTGGTCGATGTCAGCGGTTCGCGTATGTTCGGTACGGCGGACAAACTGAAGAAGAACGTCATCACCGAAATCGCCGCCGTGCTCGCTTTTTCCGCTACGGAGAACAACGACAAGGTGGGATGCATCCTTTTCAGCGACCGCATCGAGAAGTTCATTCCCCCGAAGAAGGGTCGTTCTCATATCCTGATGATAATCCGCGAGTTGATAGAGTTCGTTCCGCAGCACGGAGGGACGGCGCTCTCGGAGCCTTTCCGTTATCTGACCAACGTTCTTAAGAAGCGCTGTACGGCTTTCGTGCTTTCGGATTTCATGGAGCCGGAGGAGGACAGAAAGCGGTTCGAGGATGCACTGAAGATAGCCTCCGGCAAGCACGACATCGTGGGCATACGTGTCTATGACCGCCGTGATGCCGAGCTGCCCGATGTGGGAATCATGGAGGTGCAGGATGCGGAGACGGGGCGCAAGATGTGGATAGACACGTCGCTCGCCGCGCTGCGAGACCATTACCGCGGAGAATGGGAGCGGCTGAGCCGCGAGACGGCTTCCGTGCTGAACCGCAGCCGGGTGGATAACGTATCGGTCGCTACCGACGAGGATTACGTCAAGGCGCTGATAAAACTGTTCAATAGGAGATGATGAAGAGAGCCGTCATACTGTCGTGTCTGTTGCTGGCGTTCGCCGCGGGGATACCGGGCGTACGGGCCGCCGCGCCGGTGGTTCGGGCCACGCTGAAGCCCGATACCGTCCTCATCGGCGACCGTTTCTCGATAGAGGTTCTTATCGACAAGGACATGATGCAGGTGGTGGAGCTCCCCACCTTCGGCACGGATATGACGGGTGGCGGCAGCATCGAGATACTCTCCGAATCGCCGCTCGATACGCTCCGGCAGGAGGGGCGCAGGCAGGTGCTTCGCAAACGGTACGAACTGACCTCGTTCGATGCGGGGATTTACGAGCTGGGGCGTTATCCGGTGCTTTACGGCGACAAGAATATCACCGATACGCTCTATTCGCAGGCGCCTCTACGCATCGTGGTCGATACCTTTCCGGTCGATACCCAGAAGAGTACCGTCTATGACATCAAGGGCCCGGAGCAGGCCCCGCTGATGGTCGGTGAATTCGCGGGCTATGCGGCGGCGATACTGGTGTTTGCGGCGGTGCTGGCGGCCGTGGTGATACAGGTCTGCCGTTATCGGGCCCGTCGGCGCGGTACCGTACCGGAAGGCCGGTCCGTACCCGTCGTACCGCCCCATGTGCAGGCGATACAGGATTTGGAGACTCTCCATAACCGGAAGCTGTGGCAGAGCGGTCGGGTGAAGAGCTATTATACGCAACTGACCGATATCGTGCGGGCCTACCTGAACGGACGTTACGGCGTCAATGCGATGGAGATGACCTCGGACGAAATCATGGGGGCCGCGGCGGCTCTGCAGATGTCGGACAAGAACCGTCGCGACCTGCGGGCCATCCTGCTGACGGCCGACCTCGTGAAGTTCGCCAGACATGTACCCGCCGGGGAAGAGAACGAGAACCTCTATTATGCGGCCTATTATTTTGTGGAGGATACGAAAGAGGTGCCGGCTGAAGCCGACGGAGGGGAAAAGGAGGAGAACGATGGGAAGGAGAGCCGTTAAACGGGCCGTCGGGGCCGTTCTGTTTGCAGCCGCGCTCCTGTGGTGCGGCGGGGTTACCGCGCAGCAGCATCCCGAGCGCCGTCACCTGCGCGCCGGCAACCGCAGTTACGAGGCGCAGGAGTATGCCGCGGGGGCGGAGGCTTTCCGCGAGGCGCTCGCCAAGGAACCTTCATCGTTCGCGGCCGCGTTCAATCTGGCCGATGCGCTTTACAAGCAGGGTGATTATGCCGGGGCCGCCGAAGTGCTCGGTGCATTGGCCGAACGTTCCGACCTGACGCCCGGTCAGCGGGCCAAGGTTTTCCACAACCTGGGCAACGACATGTTCGCACAGCAGAAACTGAAAGAGGCGGCCGATTTCTACAAGCAGTCGCTTCGTGAAAATCCGGCCGACCTTGAAACGAAATACAATCTTGCGTATGTCCAGAAACTGCTCGAAGAGCAGCAACAGGAGGGCGGCGGAGGCGACGACCGGAATCAAAACCAGAACCAGGACCAAAATGGAAATCAGAACCGCGACGGCGACCGGGAGCAGAATCGGGACGGTTCGGAGAACCGTGACGAAGGTGGAAATGACCGTCCGGATGACCGGAACGACTCCGACGGGGACGACGGCTCCGACGACCGGGACGACGGCGGAAGTGCCGGGGATGACTCCGGGCCGAAAGGGGAGTCCCGAGAGCAGGAGACTCCGGGCGGCATGAGCCGTGAGGATGCCGAGAATATTCTGGATGCCATGCAGCAGCAGGAGGACAGGACGCGTGAGAAGGTAAATGCCCAGCGTGCGGTCGGTGTGGCCCGGTCGGGAAAGAACTGGTAGCCGGGTGCTGCCTTTGTTGAGAACCATTGAGTTGATAGCATGAAGATAACGCAATTCGCCAATCCGGAACTGTTGTGGCTGCTGGTCCTGTTGCTGCCGATGGCCGCGCTTTATGTGTGGCGCGTCCGCCGGGGCGGTTCTGCGTTGCGCATCTCTTCGGTCGTCCCGCTGGAGGGAGTGTCCAGAGGGGTGAGGTATTGGGCGCGGCACCTGCCGTTCGTATTGCGCTGTACGGCGGTGGCGCTGCTCGTGGTGGCGTTGGCCCGGCCGCAGAACTCCGAGAAGGGGAGCTCCACGACCACCGAAGGTATCGATATCGTGCTGGCGATGGACGTATCGACCAGCATGCTGGCCCGCGACTTTGAACCCGACCGTATCACGGCGGCAAAGGACGTGGCCGCCAAATTCGTGGCCGACAGACCCAACGACCGCATCGGTATCGTGGCCTTCGCGGGTGAGAGTTTCACGCAGAGTCCCCTGACGACCGACCGGAGTACGCTCCAGACGCTGTTGGGGCAGATTAGTACCGGCATGATAGAGGACGGTACGGCGATAGGCAACGGCTTGGCCACGGCTGTCAACCGGCTCCGCGAAAGCGATGCCAAGAGCAAGGTGGTCATCCTGCTGACCGACGGCGTGAACAATGCGGGCCAGGTGTCGCCCGCCACGGCGGCCGATATCGCCGCCTCGTACGGAATACGCGTTTATACGATAGGTGTCGGGACGCGCGGAACGGCTCCCTATCCGGTGCAGGACATGTGGGGCATGGTGCGTTACGTTCCCATGCCGGTGGAGATAGACGAAGAGATACTCACCGACATCGCTTCGCGTACCGGAGGGGAGTATTTCCGGGCCACCGATGCGGGGACGCTGGCGGAGGTGTATTCCCGTATAAACGAAATGGAGAAGAGCCGGGTAGAGACCAGCGAGTATATGACGCATACGGAGCTGGCCGGAAGGTATATGCTTTGGGCGTTCATTCTGCTCGCGGCGGAGTTCCTCGTGCGTTTCCTTTGGCTCAGGCGGCTGCCGTAAGGCTGCCGTCGGTCGGGGAGGGGAGAATTTCCGTGTCGGAGCCGTGTGACAACGGCGGTTACGAAGAGGAAGAACGTTGCGGCGCTTTCTGCAAAGGAGAGGCAATAGGGTTGGCGGAGAGCACCGCCGGGTAAAAACAGATGGATAGGAGATGTTGAGATTCGCGGTTCCGGATTATTTGTACCTGTTGGCGGCGATACCGCTGCTGACGGCGGTGTATCTGTTTGCCGTTCGGTCGCGCCGCAGAAGGCTGGAGCGTTTCGGCAATCCGCAGACGCTCGCAGAACTCATGCCGGAGGCTTCGCCGACGCGTATGCGCAACAAGGCGGTGTTTTTTTTGACGGCGCTGGCGTTGCTTGCAGTGGCGATGGCCCGTCCGCAGCTCGGTTCCAAACTCCGGGAGGTGGAGCGCGAAGGGGTGGAGATAATGATAGCGGTCGATGTCTCCAACTCCATGCTGGCCCGCGATTTCGAACCCAACCGGCTCGAACGTACCAAATATGCCGTAGAAAAGGTGTTGGAGGGGTTGGAGGAGGATAAAGTGGGCGTCATCGTCTTCGCAGGGGACGCCTACGTGCAGCTTCCCATTACGTCCGATTATCTGACGGCCCGCAACTTCGTGGCGCAGATATCGCCCAATATGGTCTCCAAGCAGGGTACCGCGCTCGGCAGTGCCATTTCGCTCGCAGCTTCGTCGTTCACGTCGGGGAGCGAGAACAGCCGTGTCGTCATCCTCATCACCGACGGGGAGAACCATGAAGACGACCCGCTCGCGGCCGCGGAACATGCCGCTTCGCAGGGCGTGAAGATTTATACCATCGGGATAGGTACGCCCGAGGGGGCTCCCATCGAGCTCGGCGGTGATTTCATCCGGGACGAGAACGGCGATATCGTGGTGTCCAAGCTGGATGAAAAGACGCTGCAGGAGATAGCCCTTGCGACCGGAGGGGCCTACGTGCGTGCCGGCAACCAGTCGATAGGACTGCAGGAGGTAATCGCCCGGATAAACGAAACCGAAAAGGCGCACCTGTCGGAGATGGTCTTCGAGGAGTACGACGAACGTTACCAATACCTGCTTGTCGCAGTGCTTTTCCTGCTGTTGGCTGAGTTCGCCCTTCTGCCCCGCCGGAACCGCCTGCTCGCCCGCTACAACATCTTCGGCCGGAAAGATTCCGGTACGAGCCGTTAGACGCGGCCTCCGTTCTTCTTTTCGCTTGCGGTGTGGCGCCGGCCGCTTATCTCATTGTCCGAACCAGAAACGGTACGAATACTCCCTTTCCACCCTTTGCTCCGTACTGTCCGGCAGATTGGGGTAGAAATCGAGGGAGGTGAAAGCCTGCAGACGCTCTATCGGGACGGCATAATCCACATATTCTCCTTCGAAGTGCGTTGCGTTCGGCAGCAGGAATCCGATGGCCTCGAAGTCGTTTCCCTCTCGTGCCAGTATCGCCTTGTAGAAGTATTCCGGTATGCCTATGCCCGAGGGCAGGGTATCGAGACCGGACGTCAGGACGCCTCCGGCAACGATGTAGAGCGTGTCGCACCGCACGGCCCACCGTCTCGCCTGTTCTTCGAGCTCTTTCCACGGGCCGCGGTTCAGAGCGGGTGTCTGTGGAGCGATGTTGGAGAGGTAGAAGGTGCAGTCGTTCTCTTCCTGCGAACGGGAACGGTCGGCCGAAGGGCAGAGATGCCCGCGGTCGTATCCGCTCCCCTTGTAAGAGGCGGTGGTAGCGGTGGGATATCCGGCTTTTACTACGGTGGGGTCGGGTACGAACCGGTCGCGGCGTTTGGCTTGGCCGGGGGCCGCATCCTCGCCCGTCAGGACGTAGGCCACCCACGAAGCCTGCCGGTACGCCGTATCGTACCGCAGCGTATATCTGCCCTCTGCGTTCCGGATGACGATGTCGCCGCTGTCGAACGAGGGCAGTTCCAGCGGGCCGGTCATGCTCCGGGTTCCGACTGCGGCCGTTTCCGTTGCAGGCTCCGGAACGGTATCTCTTTCGTTGCGGGCCTCTCGGTTCGACATGTCGCGGACGTCGGCGCGAAGGTACCGGGTATCCCCTGCGGAGTCCTGCGGGTGTGCCTCGTGGGCTATTGTAGGAGGGGGGCTGCCGGGTAGGGGGTTATGCAGGCAGTAGTCGTAATACAGCTTGCCTGCCACGGCGAGCAACAGGAAGAGTGCCGCACCTGCCAGGCGGTTGCGGCGCCGTTCCCTGTCTGTCGGTTCGTTCCTGCGTTTGTCCATTCGTTCCGGATGCTTGCTGCAAAGATAGTATCCGGGAGAGGAAAGCGGTTTCCGCCGCTCCCTGTTTTTCCTTTCTCCGGATAGCCCTGCCCTTGTGTCGCCGGTCGCCGATATCCGAAACGGAAATGCCGACAGTCTGCGGAAACGGGGGTGCCGGTCGGGGGGCTTCAGACCTCCGGTTTGTACTGTTACTTAATGTGGGGGTTCAGCCGTTCAGCAGTTTCGTCAAGTCTCCGACGGAAACATCCGTTCTGACGGAGACTTCTTCCAGTGTCATGCCCGTGGCGAGGAAACGTTCGATGACCGTTTTCATCTCTTCGCCGACTTCGATGATATGTCCGTCCGGGTCGTAGAAGCGGACGACGCGCTGTCCCCAGCCCTGTTCGGTGACCGTGCCCAGCCGGTCGATGCCGGGAAATCTTTCCAGTCTCTTCAGAAAGCCGTCGAAGTCGGGTTCCTCAAAACATATCTCCATATTGTTCGGGCGCTTCGCAATCCGCTCCTCCGGCAGGCCGACCAGCCAGCCGAACGCTTGCTGCAGTGCCAGACCGCACGTAAAGGATACGTTGATGCCGTAATCCTGCCATACTTCCAAGCCGAACAACTCTTCGTAGAATTTCCTTGCGGCGGCGATATCCGCTACTGCAAGCACCGTGCAGATGGATGTCATAAGCGTGCGTTTTATCGACGGCTAAAGATACGAAATTCCCCGACAGGACGCCGTCCTGTCGGGGAATTTCGGTTGTGAAGAGGAGGTCAGCCTTCGGTCGCCGTGACCGGGATGGGAGAGAGTGACGCACTGTCCAGCGTAATGGGCGAATTCCCGTCCATTTCTCCGACATAGGGAAGGTGGCACCATGTCTGGTCGGTCAGCGTTTTTGTCACCGATTCGTCCGATTGGTCGTATAGGGCCCAGGAACCGATGGTGATATTCGTCAAGACCAATTCGCCCCGTTTGTTGGTGCAATCGCCCAGAAGCGCTGCGCTGTCGAAGTAACAGTCGCTTCCAGACATGTACGGGATACCGTGATTGGTGACTGTGATGCCGTCGGTTACGGCAGCCTTTATCGTTTTTTTGCCTGCGCCTTGGATGCCTCCTATGAGTCCGGCGATGGCGTAACTGCCGTGTACTTCGGCGTTCCGGATGGATACGTTGCTGATGGCCGCATCCTTGTCGCCGCTCCAGAATCCTATCATGCCGCCGATACGGTATGAGTAGCGGTAGGGTTCCTGAGGGAGCGTCTCCTCATAGGGGTGTATGAGCGCATTTATGACGTGTACGTTCTCGACGGTACCGTTCCACAGATAGCCGACCAGCGCGCCTTTCCATTTCCCGGCACCGGTGACGGTGATGTCGGAGAGGGTCAGGTTGCGGACGGTACACTCCCTGCCGTAACCGATGATTCCGCAGGCACGCCCGTCAGAAGAGAGGTTCACGTTGGAAATAGTCCTTCCGTTACCTTCGATGGTGCCTTGGAACGGATGGAGGGGGAGCGAGGTGTCGGTCATGTAATCGGCCTCCATCCCCATGGATATGAATTCGATACCGGTGAAGTCGAGGTTTTGGGCGAGGGCGATGGTCTTGCCTTCGAAGGTGTTGCCGGTATCTACCTGTGCCGCCAGCCAGTTCCATTGCTGGGGAGTGCTGACCGTATAGACATTGTCCACCTCTTCCACCTCGTCGGTCGGTGCCGTCGTTATGGTTTCGACCTTGAACGAATTGACCGTATTGCGTTCGAAGACGAGCCCTTCGCCGAGAAGCCCTTTGACGTATGAGATTTTCTGTCCGTCGGCCGTATAGACATCCACCGCAATTCCCGAGTAGGTACCGGCCGGCATGACGAAATAGAAGTCGGTCGGTGCGTCTGCCTCGAGCGCGACGTTGTCGCAGTTCAGCGTGATGCTCCGGTTGTTGTCGGAGCTGCCGTCCAGTTCGAAGACCGGTTCGCTGTCGTAGTCGTTGAAGCAGACTTTGCCGCTGCCGGCGAGATAGAGTTTCTGGTTCGGCAGGCTGGTATCTTTGCCGGCCGTGATGACGATTTTGTCCAGCACGATGCCGTCGCCCTGAAGCTTGACGTCGAGGTAACTGCAGGCGTTCCGGAAAGCGTATTCGCGTCCGTCGGTCGAGACGGCTACGGCAATGTTGGCGTTGGTGGCGAAGGAGTTCTTTTTATAGGTCTGTACGGCCGGAAGTACCAAAGATAGTTCCGCTTCGTCCGTCATGCAGCAGTCGTTCGCGGTACGCGGATAGTAGGCGTAAAAAGTGTCGCTTTCCAGTTTGATGTCGGCGTCCAGCGTGAATATCCCTGCGGAACAGTGCTCCTGTTCCCGGATGACATAGGTCATGTTGGCGTCGGGTTTTTCGGGAGTCATCACCCCTATCTGGTCGCCCAGCGACCAGATGATTTTCATGTTGCTGTCGAATTCCGAACGGGTGGTGGCGTCGCTGAAGACCGGTTCGATGGTCGCCCTGATTTGGTTTTCGTCCGGAGCGGGAAGTTTCGTTTCGTTGTCTGCCTCTTTGGAACATGAGGCGGCGAGCAGAAGGATGCCCGTCGCAACTGTCAATATCTTTCTCATGACTGTCGGATGGATGAGGTTAGTATTCGGTACCGATGTTCACATCTTCGTGGGAGCCCTGTACATTGTCCGGACTGCTGATAGCAATTCCCTGTTCGACCGCAACGGAGATAATCTGCATTACGGGAGATTCGTAAGACATTCTTTCCAATTTTTTCATATTCGATTGAGTTTTGGTAATGTCGTAAGCGCTGTGTCGGCGGGACGATGCGGATGCGCAGCAGGTCTGTGTCGGGCGGATGTCCGGTCGGCGCGACAAATATACGTCTTTTGCAATAATATATGCAATGATATTGTTAACGGTAATTTTGTCGGTAGATGGACAGAATGCGTATTTTACGTTCCGAACGGGACTGCTGTTTGCTTCGGGATTGTGCGGGCGCCGAACCCGGTCTCCGGCGGATATCCGTACACCGGTGTCTGACGTTTGCGAGCATGCTGTCTGGCGGCAGCGGATATGTCTGATAACCGATTTGGAGAGTCGGTCGGAAGGGATGATGTTTTCGGAACTGCCGGATGTGGCAATCAGTACTGGGGATGCTAATGCCATGTCTGCTGATGGATTGCTGTTTTTGTTCGCAAAAGATTGCTGAATCTGTTTTTTATGCTTATATTGTGAACACACGTAAGTTTCACATTAATTGCCAGAACTGTTATGATTAGGTATTTTTTTCAGGCAGGATTGTTCGCCGTCGCTGTTGCGGCATGTACATCCTGCGGCGGACGGGCATCCCAGGCAGAGAGGGATAAAACGGCCGTTTCGACTGCTGTCGAAACGAAATCCATGATTGAGCTGAAAGACTATGGCGCAGAGCCTGCAGTACTCGATATCGAAGCCTATACGCTTGGAAACGAAAATTTCCGAACGGCATTGTGGACGGGAACCAATCTTCAGGTGACGCTCATGACCATTCCGGTCGGCGGCGAGGTGGGGCTCGAATTGCATCCCGATATCGACCAGTTCCTGCGTATCGAAGAGGGTGAGGCCAAAGTGATGATGGGCGACAGCAAGGAAGACCTTGATTATGTACGGACGGCGAAAGCGGACCATGCGGTATTCGTACCGGCCGGCAAATGGCATAATCTGGTAAATATCGGCGATAAACCGCTGAAGCTTTATTCGATTTATGCTCCGGTAGAGCACCCGTACGGTACGGTTCACAAGACCTACGACGACGCGATGGCGGCCGAACATCTTCATTGATAACGATAGAACTGCGGCGGACGACAGGCACAGTCTGTCTATCCTGCCGGAAACGTGCGTTTGGTTGCGTTTCTCCGGTCGGAATGTCGGTCGTGCTATATCAAGGAGCGAAGTTTGCCGAGACGGATGCGGTGGTTTTATGCCGCATCCATCCTCGTATTGATTCGGATATATAAGGGTATCCGGCCGGGTCGAGACCGAATTTATTTGTAATAGAATCCGGTTATTTCGTATCGGAATATATGTTGGTCCAAAGTATAGGGCGTACCGTTGAAGATGTCGTGGGGCAGTTCGCAGGTCGAGGAACCGACCGGTATCAGGAACGTACCCTGCTCCTGTATGGTAGAGGAGACCGGTTCCGAGTCGATGTCGTAGTAGTCGTCCCACAGGATGTAGCTGCATTCGATGGTGTTTTCGGTGGAAGCTATCCTGCGCGTACATGCGGCGTCGGAATAGAATCTGAGCGAGAAGCGTGATACGGCTTCGTTGTTCTTCAGGTATCCGTATTCTATTCCGACGTACTCTTCGTACATCTTGTAAAAGACCGGCGTCCTGTCGATGGATGTTATCTGCAGCGTCTTTTCCGCCGTTTTCGTCTCGCCGAGCCGGTTGGTAACGGTCAGAATGATTTTGTAAGTACCCCTGTCGGGAAATCTGAAATACCATCTGTCGGCGGTTTCGGAGAATCTGAGGGGGACTTCTTCTGTGGTTCCCGTATCGACCATCTTCACGCTTTTCGTGTATTCCTGCCAGTCGGGGGAGTTGGTATCGAATTCGCATTTGACGACGTATTCCCGGGCAAGGTCGATGGTTTCGTTCTCCCTCGCATTGGTCCATATCCGGGGCTGCGTCTGCCAGAACTTTACTTTTGCCTCCCCGCATAATACCGACTCAACCAAGACGCCGTATTGCAGCGTGTATTCACCGTAGGGAATGGAATAGCTTTCGTTCGCTTTGCCGAGTGCTACGACCCTGCCGTTCGCGTCCGTTATTCGGATGTATTTCTGTTTATTCTCGTGGTAATACCAGAAATCGCCGGTCTGTTTTACGTAGTTTTGGAATACATACGGCGTGTCTTCCGAAAAATCCCGCACGGAGAGTTCGATATCGAAATCATCTTGCGAGTATATCCAGGGGATTGAGGGGTCTATATCCGGTTCCGGTTCCGGCTCCGGCTCCGGCTCGTCGAGGGGATACACGGCTTTGAACGCCTTGATGTCGTTTTCGCTGAAGCCGCTCCAGCGCAGCGGATTGGTTTCTTTCGTCATGATGGACTTTTCATCGATTGAATTAAGACCGGGAATAGGAAAACCTTCAGGATTTGAGTCTGCCGCACATGCCGTATGTCCGAACCCGATGGCATGTCCTATCGCATGCAGTATCATATCGCGGGCCTGGGTAGTGCCTGTGCCGGGCCTGTAGGTACAGCTCATATTGATGATGACACTCCCCGGATTGCCGGAAAAGTCCGGAGGAGTGACGAACATGAGCGAAGTATCGTCGTTATCGGAATTGTATTCTGCCGATATGACGATTTCTCCTGCTCCGGAAGTAGCGAAAGTAATGGCGCATTGGGCCTTTTGGTTCCAGTAATCGATAGCCTCCTGAATCGCGTCATAGTAGTCCAGTACCCCGGATGTCACTATATTGATAGTCCGTTTCTCGGCGCTGACTACGTTACGGCTTACATCCTGCGTCTGCCGGGTCGGTTCAATCGTTTTCAGTTCTGCGAGGTATTCATGACGCAGCAGGATATCTCCTTCCACGACATAACCCCGTTCGGTAACGGAAACCGCTGATGTATCGTATCCCATTTGTCCGATGAGGTAAATGTCTGCCTCCTGTTGCAGCTGCTGCGCCGTTTTCGTTTCGGAGTTTATCACCTGTTCTCCTGTGCACGCGACCGCACTTAGTATAAGTGCACATAAAGGGAAAAATAAAGTTTTCATGATTTATTTGTTAAAAGTTGGTACGTTCTCTGCGATAGCAGGATAGACAATCCACAAATAAGGAGCCGTAGTATGGGTATAAGCAATATAGGCCAATAGGTAACCGGCATTGTTGTAATAGAATGCCCAAATAGCATCTTCCCCTTGCTCGCCTTCGTCACGCCGTTCATACCGTTCGTCCATAAAAGCAATGCATTCATCCAGATATGCAACAGAGCTTATATAAGCAACTGCGTTCAGAACAAACGGCATTTCGTCTTGCCATACTATCGAATAGCTTATCTTCTCAAGCGGCGCCACTCCCTTATAAACGATTTCTTTGTCGTTCTGTTCCAATATCTCCCGTGTTTCCGCCTCTTTGAGTACGGACAGCGGGTGTAACGACAAATAGTTGTACAACGGTTCTTCGAACGTATCGTAACGGGGTTGTACTTCCACGGTGCAGACGGCGCTGCCGGAGTCGGCTGTTGCGGTGACGGTCGTGGTGCCGACATGCCGGGCGGTGACGGTACCGTCGGCGTCCACCGCGGCATAGAAGTCGTCCGCGGCGCTCCACGCGACGGGCCTGTCGGCCGTGATTCGTACCTGGTCGCCCACATAGAGCCGGACGGCCTGCCGGTCGAGTTTCGGCGCATCCTGCTGTTTGCACCCTGCCGTTCCGGCAGCGATGCCTGCCAGTACGGCCAATAAGAGCATACGTTTCATAAGCATGAGTAGTGAATGGTTTATATTTTATCAAAACATGTATCGTAAAGTTAATATTAATCCGGTTAATGACAAATATTTTATACTGAAAAACACGGCGGAGGGACGGGTTCCGTCTGATTCCGTTGTGGAAGATGGTAGGGACGAAGATAAAAAAAGCGAGGTGCGGAGATTGCCGTACCTCGCTCGTTTCTGTGCGGAGATTGCCTAGGGTCAGGGCTTTTCGTATATCCAGAGTTCGTTGTTCACCCCTGCGAGTGCCCGCTTGCGGGCCTCGACAGCGGCGCGGTCGGTCGAGGAGAAGACGCTGACGAGCGTCTTGCCGCCGCTAAAACCGACTTTCCGGTAGTTGGCGCTTCCGATACCCAACGGGTCGGCTGCTATCAGCCGGTCGGCATTCGCCGGGTCGGAGAATACGCCGGCTACAAGGTGGAATTCCGGCCCTGAAGCGACGTTCGGAGAGGCGTATTCTTCCAGGCTGCGCTGTATCTCGTCCGCAATCGCATCGTTCGCCGTACCGTTCTCCATGTCCGTTGCGGTGGCCACAGTGCCTGCGGAGCGGTTCTCCGTTTCGGCGTTCTTTCCGGTTGTTGTCCCGACCGTCCGGTTGTCGGCGACGGTTTCCTCTTTCACCTCTTCCGCTACGGCGGGCGCTATCGTGCTCTCTCCGCGGGATGAGGCGCCGGCGGCCTCTTCACGGGCGATGCGTATTGCGGCGGGAGTTTCGCCGGTATCGGCTTTGCGGTCGGCGAAGCGGCTGATTTGAACGACAACCGCCATGACGAGGGCTGCAACGGCTATCACGCCGATGCCGATGAGCAGCTTTCTGCCCGTCCCGTAACGGGGCTTCACCGGTACCGGTTCTGTCCCCTGCGGATTGAGCAGTTCGTACAGTTCGACGGCGGGATAGAATACGCCTCCGCGCAGTACGCCTACGCCGTTTATCTCCCGGACATCTCCCTCCTGCTGCGAATGGAGTGCCCACTCCTCATACCCCTCCAGCGTGCCTGCGGAAGGATATGCCGGATTCTCCGCCGGCGAGAACGCTATCCGGTTGTATGGCGGTCGGAGCGATTTTCCGGAGATGAACTCCGCCGGTCTCTGCTCGACGTAAAGCGCTCCTATTCCCGGCAGGTTGATACCCCGGCCGGCCGCGAGCGTGTCGAATATCGTTTTTTCGATGGCGTTCATAGCGGTATGGTTTTAAGGTCGGAAATGCTGCATCGGACGGTCCTTTTCCCCGGAGAGGAGGCAATCCCGTCCGGAAACTCCCGCAGTGGCGGCGGAAGAGGCCGCCACTGCGGCCCCCTTATTTCTTGCGTTTGCCGTTGTTTTTGGCATTGCGTGCTGTCGTCTGCGCGTCGCGTTTTGCGGCGAGCGCCTGTACTTCTGCGAGCGGGGGAGGCGTCTGTTTGTGATGCAGGGCGTAAACTATCATCACGATGCCGGCGATGATGAACGGCACGCTGAGCCACTGGCCCATGTTAAGGAACATGGTGGCCTCGAAATCCACCTGGTCGTTCTTGACGTATTCGATGAGGAAGCGTGACAGGAAGATGCCTATCAGTCCCACGCCGAACAGCAGGCCCGGGTAGCGCCTGCCCGCATCCTTGCGGTAATAGAGGTAACAGAGCAGGGCGAACAACACGAGGTAGGCGAGGGCTTCGTATATCTGCGTCGGATGGCTGGGCGGCCCGTACACCGGTTCGGCGCCGTTCATCCAGGCGTTTACGTTCTCGATGAACCGGAATCCCCACGGCCTGTCGGTCGGGTGGCCGTATATTTCGTGGTTGAAAAGGTTACCCATCCGGACGAAAGCACCGCCTACGGCCACGGGAATCATCACCCGATCCAGCGACCACAGGTAGGGCATCCTGTTCTTCCGCGAAAAGAGCCACAGACCGATGAGGAGTCCTATGGCCGCTCCGTGGCTCGCCATGCCGCCGTCGCGGAAGGCCAGCAGCTTGAGCGGATTGGCCAGATAGTACCCCGGTTCGTAAAACAGGCAGTGGCCCAGGCGGGCGCCGATGATGGTGGCCAGTGCCCCGTAAATGAATATCGAGTCGGCGAGCTTTGCGGGAAGCCCCTCTCTCTTGCAGAACTGTACGAAAAAGAAGGCTCCGAGCCCGATGGCGATGGCCCACATCACGCCGTACCAGCGGATGTCGAGCGACCCTATTCTGATGAATGTGGGATTGAAGTGCCAGACTACCGTAAGAAATTGGTTGAACATCTCTTGTATGGTTGGTTTACAAATCGTCGCGGCACAGCCGCATGCTCCTAATACTGCCAAAGGTACGAAGAAAATCCTTTTTCCTGTATCGCTGCCGGTTATTTGTTGCCGGAGCCGGCCGTCGCCGGGGGTATCGCGGCAGGGGAAGTGGCGGGCCGGAAGAATCCGAATATTTGCCGGTATGATTATATATGTTTGAAAATCCGTATCTTTGTAGCATTGGAATAAGCGGTTTCATTTGGTTTCCGGTAATTTAAAAAGTTCAGTATGAGAAAATTTTACACGAATTATGTGCTGCCGGCCGCGGTATTCGCCGTATCTCTCCTGTCGTACGGGTGCGTGGACAGGGAGTACAGCCTCGACAATATCGACGGCGGCGGGAGTATCAGTGTGGGCGATGTGATAACGACGCCGCCGGTGACCGCCCACCTCACTTTCGAGGGTATTTTGGGCGGTATGGACGAAGTGGAGAGGATACTGGAGGAGAACGGCCTGTCGTTCGAGGACATAGGTTTCGTGGAGATGTATATCGGCGAAGAGCTCTTTCTGGTGAATCTGCCGCTCGACATTCCGCTGATACCGGAAGGGATGACGGATACGTTCCTGCCCGAGGGCGACGACAAAGTGGAACTGCTGCTGGATATTGCCAGTACGCTTCCCATGGCGATGGATTTGAAAATCGAGTTTACCGATGCGTCCGGCGCGGTCGTGACCGCTTTCGACACGATTTCCATAGCGAAGGCCGGGGAGGGCGAAGAGTTCGGTGCGCAGGAGCGGCTGGATATCACGGATGTGATTGGCCGCATATCGGATATCGAGGGGATGAACGTCACCCTGTTGCGTCCCGATTTGGAGAAGGTCAAATTCCTGCTCGACAACTATATCGAAGTCGGAGTCCGGCTTGAGAAAACGGGCGGTATCAAGTTGCCGCTTTAAAAACCCAATCCTGCCATGAAGAGACTATGTTTTGTATCCGTCCTGATGCTGTTGGCGGCTTCCGGGGCTTCGGCCCAGCAATACCGGACCTCCTATTTCATGGAGGGTTCCACGATGCGCGGTTACCTCAATCCCGCCCTGCGTCCCGACAGAGGGTACGTTTACATCCCCGTGTTGGGTACGACATCCGTAAATTTTAATTCCAATGCACTTACGTTCAAAACGATATTCTATCCGGTAGGGGACAACGGGCAGTTGGTGTCGCTGTTGGACGACCGGGTGACGTGGCATGACATAGAACCGAATCTGAAGACGATGAACAAGGTCGGTTTCGACCTGCACATGACGCTTCTCGGTGCCGGTTTCTATACGGGCCGCGATTTCTGGACCATCGAGGCAGGACTCGATGTGACAGGGGGATTTCATCTTCCCAAAAGTTTCGTGGAGTTCGTCAAGCTCGGCTCCAAGGCCAATGCCTACGACATGGGTGGCCTGATGGCCGGTGCCGATGCGGTGATGAACATTTCGGCGGGATACTCGCGTCGTATCAATGACGAGCTTACGGTCGGCGGACGGGTGAACTTCAAGGGAGGGCTCGCCCGGGCCAACATGAACTACGACCGGCTCAACGTTACCCTGAACGGGGAGAAGTGGGCCGTGGATGCGGGCGGGAACCTCGCCCTGAGCCTGAACGGACTGGATGTACCGACCGATGCGGAAGGATACGTCGACATGGACAGGCTGGATGCAGAGTCGTTCGTTTCGAATATCCGCGGCCTGGCGGGTTTCGGCCTGACGTTCGACATAGGTGCCGAATACGTGTGGATGGAACGGTTCAAATTCTCGGCGGCCATCCTGAACCTCGGCTTCATGAACTGGAGTGAAAAACATACGTTCGTGGGACGTTCGGAGGCTTCGTACGACTTCGTGGGAATGCGCTACGATTTCAATCCGGAGACGAATCAGTGGGAGACCGTCGGAGAGGGCGGGGATTTCAACTTCGATGAGTTCGCCAAGTTCAAGGAGGCGTCCGGCAGGGCACGGACCAAAATGTATCCGGGCTTCGTGCTGGGTGCCGAATACGACATTTTCGGCAACAACCTGCTGGGTGCAGGTGCGTTGTTCACCCACCGGAAGAACGAATATTATGCCCGTACCGAAGTGGCGCTGTCGGCGACGGTACGCCCCATCGAGTGGTTCACGGCTTCGCTGAGCTGGTCGGTCGGCAACTACAAGAATATCGGCGACAATTTCTTCAACTCGTTCGGTTTCGCCTTCAATTTCCATACGGGGTGGATAAACTTCTTCGCCGGGACGGATTTCCTCATGTTCAAGGTCAATCCGCAGTTCATACCGGTCGGGCAGAAGGTGTTCAACATCACTGTCGGCCTCTCCGTTCCGCTCGGCCCTTCGCCGTACTGTCGTTACGGGAAGTGCTGAAAGACGATGCCGCAATACCGTATCGAGAGTATATTGCACGGGGGATGTCCGGTCGGGGCATCCCCCGCGGTTTTGTCGGCCGGTTTCGCGGCGGATATCCGGATGCGGTGCGCCGGTTTTCCGCAGGGGATACCCGTGCCAGTCCGGCGATGAAAATTGCCGATTTGTTTGTTATTTAAAAAACAATGGGATACCTTTGCGAGCGGTAACCATTTGTAGGTATAGGCGGCCTGCCGCCGGACTTTCCGGGTCAATACAAACACAAAATAACATATTCGTTCTATGGCCAACATCTTTACTTCATCTATCGGCAAGAAGCTGATTATGAGTATTACGGGAGCGTTTTTGATACTGTTCCTGACCTTCCACATGATTATGAACGGGGCGCTGGTCTTCTCCGACGACGCTTACAACGCCATCGTGAATTTCCTCGGGGCTAACTGGTATGCGCTCGTGGGGACCGTCATCCTGGCGGCGGGCGTGGTGTTCCACTTCGTGTACGCCATCGTCCTCACCGTGGGTAACCTTCGGGCACGCGGAAAGGTTCGCTATGCCGAGACCAAACGCGAGAACGGCGTGGAGTGGTCCTCCAAGAACATGTTCGTTCTCGGACTCGTCGTATTGGGCGGACTGCTGCTCCATCTCTTCAACTTCTGGTACAACATGCAGTGGACCGAGATAATCGGCAGGCATGTGAACAGCCTCGGCTTCGGTCCGAAGGAGGGTGCCGAGATGGTGAGGTTCGTCTTCTCGCACGTAGGGTATGTCATCGCCTATATCGTATGGCTCGTGGCGCTCTGGTTCCACCTCACGCACGGTATGTGGAGCATGATGCAGACCGTGGGATGGAACAGCAAGGTGTGGATGAAAAGGCTGAAGTGCATCGCCTATATCCTTTCGACGCTTATCGTCGGCTGTTTCATGCTGATAGTCATTATCCTGTATGTACAGAGCCTGATGTAGTTTTAACTAACCGCTGAATAATAAAAAAGCAAGATATGACAAAGATAGAATCCCATGTGCCGCAGGGCCCCATTACCGAGAAATGGAGCAAGCATAAGGCCGACATCAAGGTGGTCAGCCCGGCCAACAAGCGTAAACTCGATATCATCGTCGTAGGTACCGGCCTCGGCGGCGCGTCGGCTGCTGCCTCGCTGGGCGAACTCGGCTACAATGTCAAGATATTCTGCATCTCCGACTCGCCGCGCAGGGCGCACTCCATCGCCGCGCAGGGCGGTATCAACGCTGCGAAGAACTATCAGAACGACAACGACTCCGTCTTCAGGCTCTTTTACGACACCATCAAGGGCGGCGACTACCGTGCTCGTGAAGCGAATGTCTATCGTCTGGCGGAAGTTTCCAACAATATCATTGACCAGTGCGTCGCACAGGGCGTGCCGTTCGCACGCGACTACGGCGGGCTGCTCGCCAACCGTTCGTTCGGCGGCGCGCAGGTATCGCGTACCTTCTATGCCCGCGGCCAGACGGGACAGCAGCTTCTGCTCGGCGCTTATGCGGCGCTCAACCGGCAGATAGCCAAAGGGTCGGTGAAAAGCTATCCGCGCCATGAGATGCTCGACCTGGTGATGATAGACGGCAAGGCGCGCGGTATTATCACGCGTAATCTCGTAACGGGCGAAATCGAACGTTTCGGCGCACATGCCGTGGTTATCGCCACGGGCGGTTACGGCAACGTCTTCTTCCTCTCGACCAATGCGATGAACTCCAACGGTTCGGCCGCCTGGCAGTGCTACAAGAAGGGGGCGATGTTTGCCAACCCCTGCTTCACGCAGATACACCCGACCTGTATTCCGGTGCACGGCGAACACCAGAGCAAGCTGACGCTCATGTCGGAGTCGCTCCGCAACGACGGCCGCATCTGGGTACCCAAGAAGAAGGAGGATGTGGAGAAGCTCCGCGCCAAACTCAAAAAGGCTTCCGAAATCGCGGAGGAGGACAGGGATTACTACCTCGAACGCCGGTATCCTGCATTCGGTAACCTCGTTCCCCGTGACGTGGCTTCCCGTGCCGCCAAGGAGCGCTGCGATGCCGGTTTCGGCGTGAACGAAACGGGACTCGCCGTATTCCTCGACTTCAAGACCGCTATCGAAAGGCTCGGCAAGGATGTTATCAAGGCCCGTTACGGCAACCTGTTCCAGATGTACGAAAAGATTACCGACGTGGACCCGTACGAGGAGCCGATGATGATTTATCCGGCCGTACACTATACCATGGGCGGCATCTGGGTGGATTACAACCTGATGACCACCATTCCCGGCCTTTACGCCATCGGCGAGGCCAACTTCTCCGACCACGGTGCCAACCGCCTCGGTGCATCGGCCCTCATGCAGGGACTGGCCGACGGTTACTTCGTACTGCCCTATACCATCGGCGATTATCTGTCGCATGACATCCAGACGCCGAAGATAGATACCAACGCTCCGGAATTTGCCGAAGCGGAGAAGAACGTCCGTGCACGCATCGAGAAGCTCTTCTCCATCAAGGGCAAGCAGACGGTGGACGAAATCCACAAGAAACTCGGCCACATCATGTGGGAGAACGTAGGCATGGCCCGTTCCAAAGAGTCCCTTGAAAAGGCGCTCGTCGAGATAAGGAAGGTGAGGAAAGAGTTCTGGGAGGATGTCAAGGTTCCGGGTAAGAACGAAGAGTTCAACCAGGAGCTCGAAAAGGCGCTGCGTGTGGCCGACTTCCTCGAAGAGGGCGAACTCATGGCCCGCGACGCGCTCCAGCGCAACGAATCCTGCGGCGGCCACTTCCGCGTGGAGTACCAGACACCCGACGGAGAGGCGCTCCGCGACGACGAACATTTCGCTTTCGTCGCCATCTGGGAATACAAGGGAGAAAACGAGGAACCTGTCATGCACAAGGAACCGCTCACTTTCGAGGCCATCAAGGTGGCACAGCGTAATTACAAGGACTAACCGGTAAAAACAAAGGACGATGAATTTCAAACTTAAGATATGGCGTCAGGCGGACGCCAAGGCAAAAGGCGGGTTCGAGACGTACGAGGTGAACGATATCTCCGAAGACACGTCGTTCCTCGAAATGCTCGATATCTTGAACAACAACCTGATACACGAGGGCAAAGAACCGGTGGCGTTCGACCACGACTGCCGTGAGGGTATCTGTGGCATGTGTTCGCTGCATATCAACGGCGAGGCGCACGGTCCGGATACCGAAGTGACCACCTGCCAGCTCCACATGCGCAAGTTCCATGACGGCGATACGATTACCATCGAACCGTGGCGTTCGGCCGCTTTCCCGGTCATCAAGGACCTCGTCGTGGAGCGAAGCGCGTTCGATAAAATCATGCAGGCCGGCGGATTCATATCGGTCAATACGGGCGGCGTTCCCGATGCCAATACCATCCCCGTACCGCGTGACGATGCCGAGGAGAGCATGGACGCTGCCGCTTGCATCGGTTGCGGTGCCTGCGTGGCTACCTGCAAAAACGGTTCGGCCATGCTGTTCGTAGCGGCCCGCGTTTCGTCGCTGGCCAAGCTGCCGCAGGGCAAGGTCGAAACTCTGCGTCGAGCCAAGGCCATGATTGCCAAGATGGACGAACTCGGGTTCGGCGGCTGTACGAATACGCGTGCCTGCGAAGCGGAGTGTCCGAAGAGCATCTCCATCTCGCATATCGCACGTCTGAACCGCAAATTCCTGACGGCCAAGTTCAAAGACTGACGGTAAGAAAACCTTCTCCGTGCGGTATCCGTGCGGCGGAACGGTTTCGGCTTTCTTCTCATATCCGGCGTACATTCATGTACGCCGGATTTTTTGTTGTCGGAATCTGGAAATGGAGTTGACCAATTGCCGTTCAACGGGTTGCGGAGCGGGGCTTCCCCGGCTCCGTATCGTGAAACGGTTCATTCATGTCGCCCGATGCGGTTGGAAGCCAGCATGCTTCCGGATGAGAATCGTCCGATTGTGTCAATTTTTCACGTTTGGCTGACAATTTTGCAGTCAGAAGCCCTTTTGCGGTCATGGCATACTCTTTGTCTATTCTATAAATGACTTCGGGCAGTGGCCTGAAGGATGGAATGAAGCGGACGGCCGTAAGGCCGGACAAATATTGATAATACTGATTAAAGTTAGGAGGACAAAATTATGATGCCAGTTAGAAGAACGCAGGGATGGTTACCGGGGATTCTGGATGATTTCTTCGGGAACGAATGGGTGGACAAGACCAGCTCGACGGCTCCTGCCGTGAACGTGATAGAGACCGACAAGGAGTACAAGGTCGAAATAGCTGCGCCGGGTTTGACCCGCGACGATTTCAAAATAGATATCAACGAAGATAACGAGCTCACCGTTTCGATGGAGAAGAAGGTCGAGAAGAACGAAGAGTCGGAAAAAGAGGGCAAGAAACATACCTATCTCCGCCGCGAGTTCTCGTACAGCAGTTTCCGTCAACGCATGATACTGCCCGACAATGTGAATGTGGACAACATCGACGCGAAGATGGAGAACGGCGTTCTGACTATCGATATTCCCAAGAAGACCGAGGAGGAGAAACGTAAAAACATGCGCCAGATTGATATTAAATAGGGAGCAGAAGCGAGGGCGGTACCGCTCTCATCGTGGTGAAAGACCGGGGTACGGAGTGTCCGTACTCCGGTTTTTTCATGCCGTTCGCGGCGGGTTCCGGCGGCAGGCAAGTCGGACGGTGATTCCGGCGAGGGGGCGACGGGTTTCGTAGGGCTGCGGTTCCCCGTATGCGTGCGGAACCGTTACGCCCGCTGTCGTCCGGGCCTGATTTTTGAAACGTAAGCGCACGGCGCTGCCGGCGAGGAGCGATGTCCGGGGCGGCGTAACATAATCGTAATATTTTTTTAACACCATGTAAGGGCGGCGGTTCGTACCTTTAGGGCCGTTTGGCATGTGGATATTAAAGCGGTTCGTTTATGGAGAAAGATTATGTGGAGAGGGATGTCAGTTGGATGTATTTCAACAGGCGTATCTTGCTGGAGGCTGAGAAAGAGGAGGTACCGCTGCTGGAACGGCTCGGTTTTCTCGGCATCTATTCCAACAACCTCGACGAGTTTTTCCGTGTCCGGGTGGCGACGCTCAACCGTATCATCGAGTATGAGGACAAAGGCATCAAGCGGGAGCAGCAGACCGCTGTCGATACGTACAGGGAGATAACGAGGCTCAATGCCCAGTACTCCGTGCGGTTCGAGGAGATTTTCGCCCGTCTGAAGGAGGAGCTCGGACAGCACGGTATCTGGCTGCTGGACGAGACGCAGTTGAACGAAGTGCAGCGCCAGTATATCTGTTCCCTCTACGATACCCGGCTCAACGGTTCTACGAATCCGTTGTTCGTCTCCTGTTTCCGTCAGCTCGACGACCAGCCCGACGATGCGATATACCTCGCCGTCCGGCTCCGTGCGGAGGAGGGCAAGGTTGCGGATGAGTATGCGCTTATCGAGCTGCCCGTACAGGAGTTCGGGCGTTTCGTGCGCCTGCCCGACGACGGGGAGAGAAAGTGCCTGATGTTCCTCGACGATGCGGTGCGTCTCTGCCTGCCTTTCATCTTCGAGGGGCTGCCCTATACGGAGTTCGAGGCCTATACCTTCAAGTTCACCAAGGATGCCGAGATGGAGCTCGACAGCGACATGCGCAACGGGGTGCTTCAAAAGATATCCAAGGGGGTGAAGAGCCGGAAGAAGGGCGAACCCATCCGGCTCGTCTATGATTCGGCCATGCCCCGCCGTATGCTCCGCAGCATCGCCAAGATGTTGCACATAGATAAATGGGATACGCAGGTGGCCGGCGGGCGTTACCACAACATGAAAGACCTCATGCGTTTCCCGGACTGCGGCCGCAGTGACCTGCGTTATCCGGCACTCGAACCCGTGCTGAAACCCGAATTTACGGCGCATGGCAGCATGCTCGATGCGATACGCGCCCGCGACCGGTTTCTGCACTATCCCTATCACGGCTTTTCGTCGTTCCTGAGGGTACTGCGCGAAGCGGCCATCTCTCCCGACGTTACCGCCATACGCATGACGATGTATCGGCTGGCCCGCAATTCGAAGGTGGTGAAGACGCTGATTTGCGCCGCTCGCAACGGCAAGAAGGTAACCGTCGTCATCGAACTGCTGGCCCGTTTCGATGAGGAGTCGAACATCAACTGGTCGAAACAGATGCAGGATGCGGGCATCAACGTGGTGTTCGGTATGGAGGGGCTGAAGGTGCACTCCAAACTCGTGCATATCAGCAGCCGCAAGGGGGACGTCGCCTGCATCAGTACGGGCAACTTCCACGAAGGCAACGCGGCGCAGTACACCGACGTGACGCTCTTTACCGCCCGCAAGAGGGTGGTGCAGGAGGTCGGCACCGTCTTCGGTTTCATCCAGAAACCTTATGTTCCCATCCGGTTCAAGGAACTGCTCGTATCGCCCAACGACATGCGCCGCCGGTTGCTCGCCCGTATCGACAAGGAGATACGCAATGCCGCTGCAGGCAAACCGGCGTATATTATGGGTAAGCTCAACCACATCACCGACCGTGCTCTGGTGCAGAAGCTCTACGAGGCTTCGGCGGCCGGCGTCAGGATAGACCTCCTCGTGCGGGGCAACTGTTCGCTCGTGACGGGTATTCCCGGCAGGAGTGACAACATCCGGATTAACGGCATCATCGACCGGTACCTGGAGCACTCCCGCATCCTCATCTTCGCCAACGGGGGCAAGGAGGCCTACTATATCGGTTCGGCGGACTGGATGCCGCGCAATTTCGATAACCGCATCGAAGTGATGGCTCCGGTACACGATACCGAGATACGCCGGGAACTGAAACGGATAATCACGTATGGACTGCGCGATACGTTCCAGGGACATACCGTAGACGGTACCGGCAGGAATCTGCCCTGGACCTTGCCGGAGGGTTGCGGCGAGGCGCTGCGTTCCCAGTCTGCCCTGTATGCGTATTATCGGGAGCAGGCGGAGCAGGCCGCCCTGCGCGGAAGCCTTGCCCGGCGCCGTCGGCCCGGCCCGGATGCGGGAGAGGAGAAGAAGATTTTGATATCGGAATAATATGGAAAAGACGAATTATGCGGCGATAGACATCGGGTCCAATGCCGTCAGGCTGCTTATAAAAAGCGTGGATATGGAGGAGGGGACAGCCTCTTTCGTAAAGGAACAGCTTCTCAGGGTGCCGCTGAGGCTCGGAGAGGATACCTTTTCGGTCGGGACAATCTCCAAGGAGAAGGGAAAGCGGTTGCTGCGCCTGATGAAGTCGTACCGGCAACTGATGAAGATATACGGCGTGAAACGCTACCGGGCGTGCGCTACCTCGGCTGTCCGCGATGCGGCCAACGGGCCGGAGCTTATCCGGGAGATAAGCCGCAAGACGGGAATAAAGATAGAAGTAATCGGCGGAGAAGAGGAGGCCCGTCTGATATACGACAACCATATTGAGGAGATGCTCGACAGGAGGTACGATTACCTGTACGTGGATGTGGGCGGCGGAAGTACCGAGATAAGTCTCATCAGCGGCGGGGTGTTGCAGAGCTCCCGGTCGTACGACATCGGGACGGTGCGCCTGCTCGAAGGGCGCGTGAAGGAGGAGTCCGTGGCCTCCCTGCGGAACGACATGCGGGAACTCGGAGCAGGGCATCCCGGTTTGCGTATCATCGGCTCGGGCGGCAATATCAACAAACTCTACCGCCTGGCCGCTGCCGGATGCAAGAACGGCATGGAACTTCCGGTGAGCGAACTCTCCGTTATCAACGGCGTACTCAAGTCGATGTCCTCCGAGGAGCGTGTGCGTGTCTTCAGGATGCGTCCCGACCGGGCCGACGTCATCACCTTCGCAGCGGATATCTTTCTGGAGATAGCCGGGCAGTGCGGCGTCTCGGTCATCCTCGTGCCGACCATAGGACTGGCCGACGGCATCATCGACAGCCTTTATGCCGAGGATGCGGAGCGGGCAGGCAGGCGTTGATTCGTTTTCCTGCCGTCGGTGGCGGCTTAGAATATTTCGCCGAGGATGCGGAGTGACTGCACCTTGTTGATGGCATCGAGGTGGTAGCCGAAGTAGTGCAGCATGTCCGAAAGAAAATCGGCCCGCTGCGTGCGTGACAGGCGCAGGGTGCCGAGCTCTTCCGCTTCTGCGGACATGAGCGTGGCCAGCAGGGCGGCGTTGGGGCGGTTGATGGCGACGGCATGTTCCGGGAAACCGGCAGTGAACGACCCTTCGACGATGTCGAACCAGTCCCCTTCGGTGTATTCATTGCCCGGGTAGAATCCGAGGAAAGCGCTTAACTGGACGAGGAACCACAGGTGGAAGTTTGAGATTCCCTCTTCCATCTGGTCGAGCGCCATGACCGAGGCGCGGACGAAACCGAACAGCGGAGAGTTGGGTTCGACCTCCTTGATGAGCCTGTAAAGGACTTCGGCCATGAAGAGCGAAATGGTGCTTTTGCGGACGTCGAACGGGATATGCTGGAGGGGATGCGACAGCCGGACGTCTTTCATGCGGTCCATCTGCGACCGGTGCGAGGGGATGCCTTCGAATTCCAACAGGAACATAGGTTGCAACAAGGCGGCCTTGTTTCCCTTTCCCTTGCCGCTTTTTACCCCTTGTACCAGGTAGTTCCGGCGACCGTAGGTGTCGGTCAGAATGTAGGCCACTACCGACGTATCGCCGTATTTTATCGTGTGCAGTACGATGCCGTGTGCTTTGTAAGAGTCCATCTGGAGGCGTCGAGTTCGGGTGTCCAAGCCAGTGAATGAGGCAAAATTACGAAATATAAAATCAGCAGACCGAACTTTCGGCAGAATAAACCTATGATTTTTTTCTGTAATTTAATATGTTTGCAGAAGCGATTTAAAAATCTTTTCCTTATATTTGCATAAATATGTAACAGAAAATCCATGTGTTATGAGCAAAAAAACTGAAAGACTGGATGTTATAAGGAATCTGATAGATTCCGAGCAGATATCTTCACAGGAAGAGCTGTTGTCATGGCTGAAAAGGGTGGGCATCGATGCTACTCAGAGTACCCTTTCGCGCGATATGAAGGAGTTGCGGGCCATCAAGGTTCCCGATGCGGAGAAGGGCTATGTCTATCTGCTGCCCGAGACACTGCAGGGAGAACAGACCTCGGGCAAGGTCTCCTCATCGGTGACGGACAACATCAGGTACATCGAGTTTTCGGGCAATATGATTGTCATACGCACGAAGGCCGGTTATGCGAAAGCCGTGGGGGTGATGGTTGATAATGAAGATTACGACGATGTGTTGGGTACGCTTTCAGGCGATGATACCGTATTCGTACTGCTGGCCGAAGGGGTGAAGCCGCTCGATTTCCTGCCGTCGTTCGATTCGATACATCCTAATATCAAGACGCTTTACAATCCCGAAGGACGGAAAAAGAATAACGGTGCCATGCGCCGCCGTTTCTTCTGACCGAGGACGGGGTGGAATTCGGCCGCGGGGACAACGCATGTGCGTTGTCCCCGCGGTGTTTTCGGACCCGGAGAAGAAATTCCGGAAAAGCCTCGCGGGCGGGCGGAGGCTCCTCTTCGTTGGAAAAAGCAGACGGTTTCGCAGGAAGACAGGCGATTTTTACAGGTAGCGATACGGTGCAGATGCTGTTGTATAATGCAATGAAAATTAATATCTTATATGTCGGTTCTGCGCCGGCCGGCTGCCGGGGAGGTGTGCGTTTTCCGCAGATTGAAGTATGCACAAGGAAGGTTTTGCACATAATTTGTTTATCTATCGGGAGAAAGGGTCGTTTCGTGCGGCCTGCCGAACCGCAGAACGGTTCGTACAAGATGATATTCACATTAAAATTACTGAGATGAAAAGAATTACGTTATTGTTGGCAGCGGTGGCCCTGTTGGTAGGGAGTGCCGCTACGGCGCAGGACCTCAGGCGTGAGGAGCGTACCATGAAACGGTACGGGCAGCAGGCCGAGAACGAGATGCGCAGAGAGATGCGCGGAGTACGCGCAGAGGAGAGGCGTGCGGAAAACGAGATGCGCAGGGAGATGCGCCGCGCGGAACGCCAGATGCAGCACATGCATGCGCCTGCCCGTCAGGCCGTGAAGGTCGTGTCGTACCGTTCTACCATGGTGGGTGACCTGACCGACCTGGATTTCATGATAAACTTCGACGGCGTCATGCTTGACCCGAACGAGGAGTTCGTAATTACACCCTATCTCGTCAAAGGCGAGAACATGCTATGGCTGGAGCCCGTCGTGATAGTGGGCGAGCGGCGTTACAAGGAGTTGGAACGCGGCGGGGAACTGAATGCCAATCCTTCCGGGCTGATGCCTTACGAAACGGTGGTGCAGTCGCGTCGGTACGTGCGCGAGATGCGTCGCGAGGCCCGGAAAAACGGTATGCAGTGGGCGCCCGATTCACCCAATACGGTGATGTACTCCGCTTCGTTTCCTTATGAGGCGTGGATGGACGGAGCCGAAATAAAGCTTGACCATGTCTATTCGAGGCGGAGCGTGATAGCCGAGTATCCCACGCTCGTGGGAACGCTTTACAATCCGATGCCCCCGCAGGTGATGTTCCTCGTTCCGGAAGTGGAGGTTGTCAAGGCCCGTTCGGAAACCATGACGGCCCGTATCGTGTTCCAGGTAAGCAAGACCACGATAGACATGAACATATTCGACAATGCTGCCGAGCTGGAGAATATATACAGGTTTACCGGCCGTCTTGCCGGTGACGACAAGGTGAAGGTCACGGGTATCCGGATGACGGGATATGCGTCGCCCGAAGGCTCCTACGACTTCAACGCGAAACTGTCGCTCGGGCGCGTGAATACCATTCGCGACCTTGTACAGAAGCGGTTCCCCGGTATCGCAAAGTCGCTTTATACCGTCGGCAATGTGCCGGAGGATTGGGACAGTGTGCGCCATTGGGTAGCTGCTTCCGATATCCGTTACCGGGATGAGGTGCTCGCCATTATCGACAACTACGCTCCCGATGCCCGTGATGCGAAGATACGTGCGCTTGACAAGGGCGCTACCTACAACATGCTGCTGCACGACGTCTATCCCGGTCTGCGCCGGACAGACTATACGATTGATTACACCGTGCTGCCTTTCACGGTAGAGGAGGGAAAGAAGGTCATTCGGACGAATCCCCAATACCTCAGCCTGAACGAACTGTACCAGATAGCCCTGTCGTATCCGCAGGATTCACCCGAGTACGAGGAGGTGTTCATGATAGCCCTGCGGTATTATCCGGACGACCCCGTAGCCAATAACAACATGGCGGCCATTGCGCTCCGCAAGAACGACCTCAAGGAGGCTCACAAGTATCTCGACAGGCTCGGCGACTTCGCCGGTGCACATAACAATATCGGTGTCTTGAAAGCCCTCGAAGGGGATTACCGTGCTGCCGAGGCGCACTTCCGCAAGGCCATCGAGCACGGCAGCAAGGAGGCGAAGTTCAACCTCGAAAACCTCACCTCGCTGCGCAGGCATTGATGCCGGGCCATTGTCCGGAGCGCCGCCCTTGCGGAAAGAGTGTTCCGGACCGCCAGCCGATACTATGGATGAAGGGACTGCCTTTTAAGGCAGTCCCTTTATCGTGTCGTCCGTGTATGGGGGAGCCGGCGGTTCCGTACGGAGTCTGCCGCCTGCTGCACACAGAGGAGGGGCGGAGAGCTTTCCTTTTTCCGATGTCGGTACGCCCTATCGGACAGGCTGCGGCGGAGAACCCTTACCAGAGTTGTTCGGGGTATTCGCCCGCATCCACCAGGGCGTGTATCTTCTCCACTACACCCGGCCGGTCGGCCGCATAGGTGACACCGAACCAGCTTGCGTCGGTATCGAGTACCTTTACCTTCGCCGCTCCGCAGCGGATGGCTTCATTGACGACGGTCGGAATGTAGAATTCGCTTTTCAGTTCGTGGCCGCGCTCCGCCAGAAAGCGTGCGAACAGCCGGGCGGAGAAATCCATGTAGTCGGGCGTGAAGCCCCACATGTTCATGGAGACCGGTGTTTCGGGAGCCAGCGCATGGTATTCGTCCTGTTCGTCGCGGAAGATGATGCCGCGGCCCTCCTGACGGCGTATTTCGGTGCATTCCGTGACCGATGTAAGGAATCCGTCCGTATCGGTTTCACATACGCCGCGCGACACCGACCCGCTTTCGGAGAGGGTATTGCCGACCCGGTAGCCGACCATGCAGTATTGTCCGGTACCGTCGGTCCCGGCGAGGAACCGTGCGAGCACCTCAAAGCCATTGCGGCCGTAGAAGTCGTCGGCGTTTATCACGGCGAACGGTTCGCGTACCGTTCCGGCGGCCGTCAGTACGGCGTGTCCCGTACCCCACGGTTTTACTCTGTCGGCGGGCGGAACGAATCCGTCCGGCAGCGCATCTACCGATTGGAATACCACTTCGGTCGGAATGCGTCCTTCGTACTTGGCGAGTACCTTTTCGCGGAAATCCCGTTCGAAGTGGCGGCCTATGACGAAGACCACCTTTCCGAATCCTGCCCTCGCGGCATCGAAGACCGAGTAGTCCATGATGGTTTCGCCCGAAGGGCCCACCCCGTCGAGCTGTTTGAGGCCGCCGTACCGGGAACCCATGCCGGCCGCCATTATCAGTAGTGTCGGTTTCATGTGAATGCTTTTTTACCGGTGCAAAGATAATGGTTTGTCGGTGGTTCGCATAGGGAAACGGAGAGCCTCTGCCTTCTGTTCGCTCTTTTCGCCTTTGCTGCGGAGACTGTCGGCGGACTGGGGAACGGCGTTTCCTTCGTTCCCTACATCTTCGGCGGTATCCGCCGGATGTCCGGTCGTTCTCCGTGCCTTCCGGCACCCCGTTCCGTTTCCTCTGCGCGGATTAGAATACCCGTTTCAGTATCTCGCAGATGTTTCCCGAACGGCTCATGGTATAGAAATGGATGGCCGGTACACCCGCCGCCTTCAGCTCTTTGGCCTGTCCGACGCTCCATTCAATGCCCACCTCCTTGGCCTGTTCGTCGGTACGGCAACGCGACAGCTCCTCGGTGAGCGCTTCCGGCATATCGATGTGGAACGTCCGCGGGAGCATTTCGAGGTGTTTCAGCGACGAGACGGGTTTCAGTCCCGGTATTATCGGTACCGTAATACCTTCGGCGCGGCACCGCTCCACGAAGTCGAAGAAACGGGCGTTGTCGAAGAAGAGCTGCGTGACGATGTAGTCGGCCCCCGCGTCCACTTTTCGCTTCAGGTTCCGGATGTCCTGCGAGAGGTTGGGCGATTCGTAATGTTTTTCCGGATAACCGGCGACCCCGATGCAGAAGTGGGTGGGGATGGGGTTCTGCTGGAGTTCGTCGAGGTAGACGCCCCGGTTCATGTCGCTGATTTGCCGCACGAGGTCGGAGCAGTAGGCGTGTCCTCCTCTGGTGGGGGTGAAGAAGCGTTCGCCCGGAGCGGGGTCGCCCCGCAGCGCCATCACGTTATCGATGTCGAGGAAGTTGAGGTCTATCAGGATATTCTCTATCGTATGGCGGTCGAGGCCGCCGCAGACCAGATGGGGAACCACCTCCACGTCGTAACGTTTCATGATGGCCGCCGCCAGTGCCACCGTTCCGGGGCGTTTCGTGACCGTGATGCGCTCCAGTGTTCCGTCCGGCCGCTGGCGTATCACCTCCTCGTCGCGGTGGTAGGTAAGATTGATGAAGGAGGGCGAGAACTCCATGAGCGGTTCGATGGCGTTGTAGACCTTCCCGATGTCGCCGCCCTTCAGCGGCGGCAGGAGCTCGAACGAGATGAGCGTCCTGTCCGATGCTGCCAATATCTCTTTTACTTTCATTGTGCCGTGTTTGCGTGCCGTTCCGTGCGGGCGCAGGTACAGGGATATTCGCCGGAAACCGCGGCCGGCTTCCGTATCCTTCTGTCCTGCGTTCGCTTTCGGAACGGTTCCCTTATCTTATCGTATCAGGGGTTGTTTCCATATTTTGAGTCCGTATTCGCCGCAGATGCCGAACATGTCGTCCTTGATGCAGATGGCTCCCGAAATGGCGGGGATTTTCCGTATCTCGGCGATTACGTTGTTGATGTCCTGTTTGGTGTGTATCTTGTTGGCGAAGGCGGTCGCGTAGCTGTCGGCCAGTGCTGCGTCGCTGCAGACTATCATCACGGCATCGGCCATTCCGAAACTGAGTGATGGCCCGACCGTGCCGGAAGATGTGCAGATGCTGATTCTTCCTCCCTCCGGAATGAAGATGCCGACCTTCTCCGAGAGCGGCGACTGTCCCGCGAATACGGGTATGTCCATCCCCTCGACAATGTCGGCGTAGATATCGCCGCCGTTTTCGACGATGACTTCCCGGCAGTCGTACTCCGTCTTGAGGCGTCGGCCGATGTACTCCGCTATCGCTCCTGCAACGGCGGCCATGGGGCCGACGCCCGCCGTTGCTGCGGCTTCCGCCATCCGTACCAGTATCCCGGGCGCACCGGCGGCCGGGAAATAGGGGGAGAGGATGACCGCGTAGGTCGGGTCGTTCGTAATGTATGCGTCCATTTCGAGCCGTAGTTCACGGAGAATCTGTCCGGCGAAGAGATTCATTTCGGGGACGTACGATGCAGTGTCGATGCCGATGCAGAGGTCGCTCTCCTTGTAGCTTATCGTGAAGGTTTGCCAACGGTCGCGGTTGAAATTGTCGCGGTATATCCGAATTTTGTACTCTTTCATCGTTAGTCGTTTGCTATGGTGAATAAATGTTGCGGGCATGCCGTCAGGCACAGTTTGCACAATATGCAGTTTTCCCGCTGGAAGGAGAGTTTCCAGTCGGGCGGCCCGATGGTCAGTGCTTTGGAGAAGCAGGCCAGCGCACAACTGCCGCACTGTACGCACCGCTCCTCACGGAAGATGATTTTGTCCGTGACGAGGGCTGTTCCTACCCCTTGGGCGGCAAGGAATTCAAGTGCCTGTGCGATGTCCTCTTCAGGAGCGCTGAACTCCGCGAGCATGGACCCGGCCAGTCCCGGCGCCATCTCCGCCTTGATGATATTGATGCATATGTCGAAACGTTTTATCAGGTCGTGTATTATCGGTTTGTCGCCCGTGCTCTCCGAGAACGACAGCATATATTTCCTTTTCATGTTTTTTCGTATTTCAATGGTTTCTTCCGGGTTCTTCGCGTATTTGCAGTTTCTTGGTCGTAGTACCCGTAGGCATGGGGCGTACCGGCTCGCTCAGCAGGAATTTGCCGCTCCGGATGCGCTCCCTGAGCAGTTCCGCTATCTCGCGGGCTTTGGCGAGGCTCGACACGGGGGCTGTTCTTATCCGGTGGCCGCCGACCTCTATCTCGCCGCTCCGCAGGGCAGCGTAGTTGGTTTTGCCGAGCACTCTGTTGCCGTTGCCGTAATCCACCACGGTCGTTTCAATCTGTTCGTTGCGGATGGATACGCGGCGGGCCAGGTCGGCGTCGAGTATCGGTATCGGAATACCGATGCCGACGAAGAGACTGCATCCGTACTTCTCGTAATACATGCCCCGCAGGTATTCGGTACTCATCTCACGCAGGTCGCCTATGACGGCGATGGTGCGGGCATTGCTTGTCGGGATACCGTATTCGTTCGTCTCCTTGGAGGTGTTGAACTGCGTCCCGTTCCACGCCACATACCCTTCCGCACCGGCGAGAAAGATGCGCGTACCGAGTCCTATCGTGCGGCACTCCGGGTCGTTCAGCAGGGGCGACAGCTCGCCGGAGGTGGAGTAGCTGGCGTTCTTCATCTTCGGTAGGAGCGTACCCATGTAGGTATGGATGGTGCGGTCGGAGGTGTTGGTCGCCACATTGTAGTTCTGGTAGGCGTTGCGCGGATTGTAGAGATAGGCTTCGTTCACCGTATCCCGGTTGATGTAGGTGCGGATGTGGCGGCGGGGATAGCAGTCGGTCCCTTTGCCCCAGGCCTCCAGCAGAATGTCCTTGCCGTTAATGAAGTCTTCGATGATATGCGCTCCGCCGTATTCGGGATTGGCCGGGTTGCAGTCGGTGGCTCCTATGTAGGTATCCACGGCAGCGAGTCCGCCGCTTACGCCCACACCGTTGAGTTCGATGCGTTCCATGCGGATGGGCGGGTCGGAGTGTCCGAAGTTGATGAAGGCGCCCGAAGAGCACATGGCGCCGAAAGTACCGGTGGTTACGACGTCCACCTTGTCGGCTATCTCTTCCGGCGACATCGTGAGGGCGAGTTGCGACACCTCCTCGGCAGTCAGTACGACCGCTTCGCCGTTCTTAATCCGTTCGTTTATCTGTTGATATGTTTTCGCCATGGTAATGAAATTACAGGGCATAGCTAATGCTATGCGTTGATTGTTAATAATATGCGTGTTTGATTACATGATGCCGTAAGGATACGGCGAACTATGCACGGCCTGTCTTACAGGTCTGTCGATAGTATGTTCCGGGAATAAGATAAGATTAGCGCGCTTGGCGCATACGCATATCCATGGAGAAAAGACTGCGCGACGAACCGCCGCAGTAACATGTCGTTGAAAAAGCTTCTCCTGAAATAGTCGTTTTCATAGCCTTCATGGTTAATTATATTTCCTGTCCTTGGCAGGTCGGGACGTGGCACCTTATCGTTGCGATAGGTTGCCGAAGTTTCATAGAGCCCGTTCTCTCCGCTTCTCGTTATAATTCGGCACTACTTTCACTTATAGTGTTGCCACAAAGGTATGCAAATTTTCATTAAAACCAAACATATTTTTGAAAAAGTGGGAAACTATACAGAAAACGGCTTTTGAAACGGTTCCGTCCGGGTGTTCCGGTCAAGGCCGCATTCGCAGACCTGTCGCGGAGCGGTGCTGCGGCAGTCGGTTTCGGACTCCGGATGGAGCGGAAAACGGAAGGTCGGGAGCCGCCGCGAGGCCGGTTTGCCGAATGGCCGCCGCGTTCCGGGGTTTCGTCTGCTCCCTGCTGTTTCCGTGTATCGGGATAATCCGTCCGTTTCGCTTGGCGGCATTGGCTCCGCCGCCGTGTCCCGATTCGGCATCCCCGGCTTGTACCGTTATATTTCGATGATATATTTTCTATCTTTGCGGATGCAAGACAAAAATACAGTGACGAATTTATGGAGTACAATTTCCGCGAAATAGAGCCGCGCTGGCAGAAGGAGTGGGAGCGGCGCAGGACTTACAGGGTGGACGCGGACGCTTCCCGCCCCAAGTATTATGTGCTCGACATGTTTCCTTATCCGTCCGGGGCGGGCCTCCACGTCGGGCATCCGCTGGGGTATATCGCTTCGGACATCTATACGCGCTATAAACGGCTCTGCGGGTTCAACGTGCTGCATCCGATGGGGTTCGATGCTTTCGGGCTTCCGGCCGAGCAGTATGCTATCCAAACGGGGCAGCATCCCGCAGTCACCACGGCGCAGAACGTGGCGCGTTACCGGGAACAGCTCGACAAGCTCGGATTCTCGTACGACTGGGACAGGCAGGTGGTGACCAGCGACCCCGCATATTACCGGTGGACGCAGTGGGCGTTCCTGAAGATGTTCGACAGCTATTACTGTTACGACCGGCAGCAGGCGCGCCCCATCGCCGAACTGACCGAGGCGTTCGCCCTTCGGGGAACGGAGGGGCTGCATGTCGCCTGTACCGAGCGGATGGAGTTCACCGCCGCCGAATGGAATGCGATGGACGGGAAACGGCGGCAGGAGGTGTTGCTGAACTACCGGCTGGCTTACCGGGCCGACACGACGGTGAACTGGTGCGAAGGGCTCGGTACGGTGCTTGCCAACGACGAGGTGGTGAACGGCCTTTCGGTGCGGGGCGGTTTCCCGGTAGTGCAGAAGCGCATGAAGCAGTGGCTGCTGCGGGTGAGCGCCTATGCCGAACGGCTGCTCGACGGCATGGAGCGGCTTGACTGGAGCGAATCGCTCAAGGAGATACAGCGCAACTGGATAGGGCGCAGTACCGGGGCGCAGATGTTTTTCGGCATCCGGGGCAGCGGGCGGAAACTGGAGATATTCACCACACGGCCCGATACCGTTTTCGGATGCACGTTCATGGTCATCGCGCCGGAACACGAACAGGTGTGCGAACTGACGACCGACGCACAACGGGCGGAGGTCGAGCGCTATATCGAAGAGACGAAGAGGCGTTCCGAGCGCGAACGGATGGCCGATACCAAACGGGTCAGCGGCGTTTTCACCGGTTCTTATGCGATTAATCCGTTCACCGGCACGGAACTGCCGGTTTATATCAGCGACTACGTGCTGGCGGGGTACGGTACGGGAGCCATCATGGCCGTACCGGCGCACGACGCGCGCGACTACGCTTTCGCCAAACATTTCGGACTCGGCATCGTGCCGGTGGTCGAGGGGGGCGATATCGACGTCGCAAGTTACGATGTGAAGGAGGGGCGGATGATGAATTCCGGGTTCCTCGACGGCCTGGACGTGAAGGAGGCCATCGAGCGGATGTTCGCGGAGATAGAGGCGCGGGGCATTGGCCGGAAGAAGGTCAATTACCGCCTGCGCGACGCCATCTTCAGCCGTCAGCGTTATTGGGGAGAGCCCTTCCCGATTTATTATAAGGACGATACGGCCTGCCCGCTGCCGGAGGATGCGCTGCCGCTTACGCTGCCCGATGTGCCGGAGTTCCGTCCGACGAGCTCCGGAGAACCGCCGCTCGCCCGTGCCGAGGGGTGGCATACGGCCGAAGGGTATCCGTATGAGACGAGCACCATGCCGGGTTTCGCCGGTTCGTCGGCCTACTATTTGCGCTACATGGACCCGCACAACGACCGGGAGCTGGTGAGCCGCGAGGCGAACGCCTACTGGCGCAGCGTGGACCTCTACATCGGCGGTATCGAACATGCCACGGGGCACCTCATCTATTCCCGTTTCTGGAACAAGTTCCTGTATGACATCGGTGTGGCCGTCGAGGACGAACCGTTCCGCAAATTGGTGAACCAGGGGATGATACAGGGACGTTCCAATTTCGTTTACCGGGTTGCCGGGACGAATACTTTCGTATCGCTCGGTCTGAAGGACGGGTACGAGACGCAGCCGATTCATGTGGACGTGAACATCGTGAAGAACGATATCCTCGACCTGGAGGCATTCCGGGCGTGGCGGCCGGAGTTCGCCGACGCGCAGTTTATCCTGGAAGAAGGCCGCTACGTTTGCGGCTGGGCGGTGGAGAAGATGAGCAAGTCGATGTACAACGTGGTCAACCCCGATTACATCGTGGAGCATTACGGAGCCGATACCCTGCGCATGTACGAGATGTTCCTCGGTCCGCTCGAACAGAGCAAGCCGTGGGATACGAACGGCATCGACGGCGTGCACAAGTTCCTGCGCCGCTTCTGGAGGCTGTTCCATGCCGGGGGCGGGGAGCTTTCGGTAAACGAGGAGGCCCCTACGCCGCAGGAACTCAAGGTGCTGCACAAGACGATAAAGAAAGTCAGCGAGGATATCGAGAACTTCTCGTTCAACACGTCGGTTAGTGCCTTCATGATATGCCTGAACGAACTCGGCGATTGCAGCAAGCGGGCGGTACTCGAACCGCTCCTCGTCCTGTTGTCGCCTTTCGCTCCCCACATCGCCGAAGAGTTGTGGCACGAACTGGGGCACGAGGGAACCATTTTCGACGAACGCTATCCGGTCTTCAATCCTGCCTGCCTCGTGGAGAACAGTTTCGATTATCCGGTTTCGGTGAACGGGAAGATGCGCTTCAAGAAGGAATTTCCGCTCGGTGCTGCGGTCAGCGAAATCGAAGCCGCCGTGCTCGCCGACCCGCAGATGGAGAAATACACTGCCGGGAAGGAAGTTCGGAAGGTCATCGTCGTACCGGGCAAGATTATCAACGTCGTCGTGTGACGTCCGTCGGTGTCGTGAGGCATTGCGGTGCCGGTGCGTGCCGCTCTTCCGGAACGTGACCGAAGGCCGGTCGGAAAAACAGACTTTTCCGACCGGCCTTCGTCGTTTCTCGGCTGCGTAGCAGTTGCGGTCACCGGCTTGCGCCGTTCTCTCCTCGCCGCAGCGCGGAGGCAGGCCGATGTCATTTCCGGAAGAGGTAGAACTTCAGGTCCAGCGTGGCGCTGTGTTCGTATTTCCACGGTCTTGTAGTGCCGAATTGGAAGAAGGTGGGACGATAGGTGGCTCCGAACATGATTTTGGGCGTGATGTTGATGTAGGCGGCCACCATGATGCCTGCCGCCCAGTACCGGTCGTCGAGGCGCGTATCGCCCAGGTAGTTCGTTCCGAAACCGGGGTAAGGCGGTTTGTAGGTGTACTTGTTCCGTGCCGCATTCAGGCCGTACCCTACGGTGAAACGGCGGAAATGGAAGTATTCGGCTAGGGAGATGTGTATGGCAGACCATTCTTCGTTGGGCGGCGGGTCGATGCTGGCAGCCGGTCCCCAGATAGTGGCATATCCGGCCAATGCACTTGCTTCCAGTGCGATGCCGCGCTTGTCGCGGTAGAGGTATTCGATGCCTGCGGCGATTCCGATACATCCGCCGTTGTTTCGGCGTATTCCTGTCGAAACGGGAGAAAACGAATAGAGTTGCAGCCACGGGAAGGCCAGCGAAACGTTGACGCGTCCTTTCTGGAACGAGTTTGCATAGCGTGTCGCACGGCGCCCCCCGCGTCTTTCGGTGGCTTTCAGTACGGACCGGTATCGCGGGCGTACGCCCAGCGTCCAGTCGTTCTTGCGGAAGGTACGGTAGCCGTCGCCGGTCCAATAGAGGTCGGGATGTTCGTAGCGGTTGTTGTTGCCGCGGTCTTCGAACATTCCTATTCCCAACGAGAGGAAATTGAGCCAGAAGAGGTCGCTGTTGTAGGCTGCCAGACGGTAGGAGTAGGTGGTGTCGGCGGCGTGTATCTCCACCGACAGCGGTTCCGGGGTGGCGTCGTAAAAGCCGTAGGCCGTCTGCGGCGAGTTGGCTGCATAGACAATCCGGGACATTCGGGCGAGGTTCTTTCCCGACGGTTCCACTCCGAGTTCCAGGGCCATGTCGCGGGGCGTGAGGCCGTAGCGGAGCGTGTCGCCGTTCATGACCACCGTCTCCCCTTCGGGGGTGTCCACGGCGACGTATTTCCGGGAGGTGCTGTAAGTCGTCACGCAGGAGGCGAATAGAAGACATGCGGAGAGCGGCAGGAGGAGTGTTCGGTTCATAGGCATTGGCGTTTTGGGTTTGTAATATACAGATGCATCTCCCCGTCGTTTTGTTGCACGGCCGGTCGTTTTTTCGGACAGGCGCTCTTCCGGTGCCGGAAGGGTCGCCTCTGCCGTTCCCGTAGCGGAACATCCGGACGGCATCTCTCTCCGGAGGCTATCTCAGCAGGTAGAATTTCAGTTCGATGGCAATCGTATGTTCGTATCGCCACGGTTCGGGATTGCCGAACTGCAGGAAGGTGGGCTTGTACGATACGCCGAAAAGAATTCGGGGTGTGATGTTGACGTATCCGGCGACCGAAACGCCCGCCGCCCAGTAATGGTCGCGGAAGCTTTCGCGTCCCAGCGGTGCCGGCGGCATTTCGCCCTCTTCCGGTATGTCGTAATGGTAAGCCCAAAGATAGCGGGTGCAGTTGAGACCGTAGCCGAATGTGAACCGGCGAAGATGATGGTAGGCCGAGATGCCGGCCGTCATGACGGAATACCCCTCGTGGGGGCTGTTCCATACAATGTCGAGCGGTGCCAGGACGGGGATGAAGGAGAAGAGCATCCCGCTCCACTCGGCGGCTATTCCCTGTTTGTCGCGGTAGAGGTATTCGATGCCGGCTCCTGCCCCGATGAAACCGCAGAAGCGCCGTCCGCCGCCTGCTGCTGCGGGGTGGCAGGAGGAGAAGTGTGTCCACGGAAGAGACAGGGAGAGGTTGAGACTGCCCGGTCGGAATGTGCCGTCGAAACGCATACGGCGCAGTTGTTCCCGATGCCTTGTGGGAAAGAAGTCCCTTTTCGGGGTGAGGCGGTATCCGGCTCCGTCGCGGCAGATGTCGGGGGCGGGCGAATACTTCTTCTGCCGACGTTGTACCGTTGTTTGCCGGTGTGACCTTTTGTCCCGTTCGTTCGGCCCGATGGCGAAGACGAAGGTCGAATCGCGGGTCTGTATCTCGACCGTTACCCTTTCGGATGTCGTCGGAAATACACCGTAAACCGTCTGTGGCGGATTCAGGTCGTGGATTATCTGGGCGAATTTGTCGAGTTCCTTCCGGTCGCTTTGGAGATGCAGCTGTTCGACCAGCCGCTCCGGTGTCATGCCGTAACGGAGGGTGTTGCCGTCGAGGAGGACGGTTTCGTCGCAGGGCGTCTCTACCGCTACATAATCGTAGGCGGGCGGGGCGGGCGGTTGGTAGAGGAGGAATTGGGGGGTACAGGCATAAGCCGCAGTGCAGCAGATGGCGGAAAGGAGCGCGTAAATGGAGTGTTTCATGCCGTTGCTTTTCTGTAAGATGCACCGGGGAGCGGGAATGTTGCACCGGTGCGAAGAAATTTTTATGGCGGGAAGGGCGGGGTGTCGCCTGCTGTGTGCAGTCGTATCCCGTCGCAGCGACATGCGGCCGCACACGGCAGGAGCGATTAGTCGGATGTATCCGCATAGGAAGCTGCCGACGTTTGAATGCGGAAAGACTTGCAGCGGGCCGGTCGGGAAAAAGTCGGACAGCGGATTTTGCCGGACCGTGGACTGAAGCGGGAGAAGAGTGGCGGCGGAATTACAGGTAAAGGTCGAGGAGCCCTTCCGGAAGCACAAAGGTTATCTCCCGTGCGTCGATGTCGAGGGCCGATATCATCTCTTCGGCGGCGGGTACGAGGATTTCCCTCCCTTCGGCCGTAATTGCGAACAGCGGGTTCTGTTCGCTGTCGATATAGTCCGTGATTTCTCCCCAAAGCGGATGACCGTCGAATGTCGCCCGGAAGCCGACCAAATCCTCCAGATAGACGATGTCGTCGTCCGCCTCCTCATCGTCCGTGCGCAGGGAGAGTTCCAGACCGACAAGTTCCGCGGCCCGTTCCTGCGTGTCGAAATCCGCGAATGTAACGAGTGCGCTGCTGCGGCCGCGTCGCTCGAATTTCTCGACAAAAAGAGGAACCGCCAGCGCATCGATAGATGCGAAGAGCGGTTCCCTTTTATCGAATTCTTCCGGAAAAGTGTCGTACAGGTTGATTATCAGTTCGCCTTCGCGGCCAAACGGTTTGGATACCTTGCCGACGGTTTCCAGCGTATTCATCGTCTTACTCGGCGGCGGGAGCTTCCCCTTCGGCAGGAGCCTCCGCTTCCTCGGTTTGTGCGGCGGCAGCGGCTGCTGCTTCAGCCCTTTTGGCCTCGATAGCCTTCGCCTTCTTTTCGTTGGCTTCTTTCTCCGCTGCGAGGCGTGCCTTTTCGGACTTCTCCTTTTCGCCGGTCAGCTTCTGCGTCTTGGCGGATATCTTGGCGGCCTTCTCGCTCATCCATTTTTCGAACTTGGCATCGGCTGCGGCTTCGTCGAAAGCTCCTTTGGCAACGCCTCCGAGGAGGTGCTTCTTGTACATCACACCCTTGTAGGAGAGGATGGCGCGGCAGGTGTCCGTGGGCTGTGCACCCTTCTGGAGCCATTCCAGGGCTTTGTCGAAATTCAGGTCGATGGTAGCAGGATTCGTGTTCGGATTGTAGGTACCAATCTTTTCGATGAACTTGCCATCGCGTGGCGCCCTGCTGTCTGCGACAACGATATGATAAAAGGCGTAGCCTTTCTTACCGTGGCGCGCAAGTCTGATTTTTACAGGCATTTGTTTGAATGTGTTAGATTAACAATCGTTGTTGTCCTGCCGTTTTCACGAAACGGCCTGCAAATGTAAGGAGTTTTTGCCGAACTGCCAAACGCTCCGGGGGAATAACTTCCTGCGGTACCGGTTGCGGAGAGGGACTACCGGGCCGTCTGTTTCCGGTGCCGTGCCCGTGCGACGGCCCGCCACGCCTCTCCTGCCCACAGCACGAGCGAGGTGCCTGCCGTGATGAGGAGCCATTCGTGCAGCGGCAGCGGTTCCGTCCGGAATACTTCGCCTCCGAACGTGACGATGATTATCTGGCCGGCGAGTATCAGCAGGGCGGTCCAGAGCAGTCCCTTCGCCCGCGAAGCGTCCCGGAAGACGGAGTGGTCGGTGCCGAAGACGCCTGCGTTGAAGAGGTTCCAGAATTGCAGCATGACGAATACGGTGAAAAAGACCGTCAGCCGGTGGGTATCCATGCCGCCGGGGAGGGCGTTCATCCAGGCCAGCAGCCCCATGAGGAGGACGATGAAAGCGATGCCGACGCCGAGGATGGCGTTGCGCATGGCGGGCGTGATGATGAAGTCGCTTTGTTTGCGGGGCTTCTCGGCCATTACGTCCGGGCTCGGAGGTATGGAGGCCAGCGCCATGGCGGCGAAAGTATCCATGATGAGGTTCACCCAGAGCATCTGCGTGACGGTGAGCGGCAGCGCCGTGCCGAAGAAGGCGCCCAGCAGGACGCTCAACAGCGCCACGATGTTGATGGTGAGCTGGAAGACGATGAACCGCTGGATGTTCTTGTAGAGCGAACGCCCCCACATGACGGCCGTGGCGATGCTGCGGAACGAGTCGTCGAGCAGGGTGATGTCGCTCGCCTCCTTGGCCACCGAAGTACCCGTGCCCATCGAAAGGCCCACCTGGGCGTGGTTGAGTGCCGGGGCGTCGTTCGTACCGTCGCCCGTAACGGCTACCACCGCTCCCTTTTGCTGGAGCAGTTGTACGAGCCGCTGTTTGTCCATGGGGCGTGCACGGCTCATCACTTTCAGGTCGAGTACCCGGTCAAGCGCCTCCTCGTCGCTCAGCGCGGCGAATTCGGCTCCCGTGATGCGGTTGCGGTCGGTGTCCTCCGGTGTCCAGAGCCCTATCTGGCGGGCTATTTCGGTTGCCGTGCCGGGTGTGTCGCCGGTCACTATCTTGACCGCTATCCCGGCCGATTGGCACTGCCGGACGGCATCGGGGACATCGGGACGTATCGGGTCGCTGATAGCGAAGATGCCCAGGAAGGTGAGCCCTCCTGCGGCGACGAGCTCCGCACAGTCGGTTGGAGCATCGGCTGGAATGACCTTGTAGGCCAGTCCGAGGGTACGCATGGCCTTGTTCTGGTAGGCGAGCAGTGCCTCTTCGTACTCTCTTTTCCGGGCTTCGTCCAGCGTACACCTGCTCATCACGATTTCGGGCGCCCCCTTGACGTAGAGTACGCGGCTCCCCGCAACAGGCGACTCCACGAGCGTCGCCATGTATTTGCGTTCGGTGGAGAAGGTGAGCTGGTCGAGCACCCGGGCCTGCGAACGGAGCGCCATGTAGTCCCTTCCGCGGCCTTGCAGCCACAGCAGCAGCGCCACCTCCGTCGGGTTTCCGACCCCCGCGGGTCGTTCCCCTTCGCCTTTCTCCTCCAGGAAGGCCGTCGAGTTGGCCGCGATGCCTTCGGCGACGATGTCGGGGCATGTCTCGTCGAGCTGCGTTTCATAGACCTGCATCAGGTTCTGTGTCAAGGTGCCCGTCTTGTCGGTGCAGATGACCGTAATCGCTCCCATCGTTTCGCAGGCGTGCATCTTGCGCACGAGGTTGTTTGTCCGGAGCATGCGCCGCATGTTGAGCGCAAGGCTGAGAGTAACGCTCATGGGCAGCCCTTCCGGAACGGCCACGACGATGAGCGTCACGGCCATCATGAAGTATTTCAGGACGATGTTGGCGATGTCGAGCCACTGCTCCCAGCCCGTCACCGTGTGGACGGAGAGATAGGCGTAGAGGTCCTTGCCCGTAAAGATGAGGAAGGTGAGTATCGCAATGGTGAAACCCGCCCGCCCAATCAGCTTCGCCAGCCGCGAAAGCTGGATGTTCAGCGGTGTCCGTTCGGTTCCCTGTTCAGTCGCCTGCCGGGCTACTTTCCCGATTTCGGTCGCATCTCCGACGCGCTCCACCCGCATGACGCCGTGGCCGTCGGTGACCGTCGTGCCGCGCATGACGGCGTTGGAGGGATAGGTCGCTTCGGCGTCGAAGGCCGTCTCCTCGACCGTCTTGTTTACCATGAGTTCCCCTGTCAAGTTCGATTCGTTTATCTGCAGCGAGACGGCTTCGAGCAGCGTGCCGTCCGCGGGAACCTCTTCGCCGGTGTTGAGGATGACGATGTCGCCCACTACGATATCCTTGCGGGGAATTTCCCGGATTTTCCCGTTGCGGACGACCGATACGGGCGTCTCTTCGCCCACAGTGTTTAGCAGGTCGAATTTCCGGTTGGCGTCGTACTCGAACCAGAAGCCGATGCCCGTCGCCAGAAAGATGGCGAAGAAGATGCCTATCGTTTCGGCGTATTCGCCCTCGATGACGGAGATGACCAGCGAGAAGCAGGCCGCTACGAGCAGTACCTTGATGACGGGGTCTTTGAACTTTTCGAGATAGAGCCTCCACATGGAGGGGCGTTTAGGCGGGGTGAGCAGGTTTTGGCCGTGCTGTCGCCGGCTCTCCTCCACCTCGCGGTCGGTCAGGCCGGTCAGGTGCGGCCCGTTCGCGTTTTGTGTCATGTCGTTTCTGTGCGTTTGGTTCGTTTTGCAGTTTTCGGGCCCGGGAGACTGCGGAGTCGGAATAGCTTGTCGTACCGCTCCGCAGCTGCATTGCCGTCGGGTAGGGATTTTGCCTTCCGGCATCGGCCCCTGTCGTTTTGGGAACGCTGTTCCGTTCGGCCGGAATCTGCTTGTCGGCTGCAAAAATGGTGTACATATGGAAAAATATCGTTATGTTTACGGGAGAAAAAATGTGTAAAAGGTCGGATTGAACGGACATGGAACCTGATGGAGATTTGTACGGAATGGCGGCGGGCGAGCCGTCGCAGGAAAAGGAGGTTTCGGTCGGGGCAGGTGTCCGCTTCTCCCTGCACGACAGAGCGGAGCATTTTTACCACGGCGAGACACCGTTTATTCTCGACGGCTTTATTCTGGGGCTCTGTCTACGGGGCAGCGAGGAAATCCGTGTGAACGGGAAGGCTTATTCCGTCGTTCCCGGCACGGTCGTCCTGCTGTCGCCGAATCAGTTGGTGGAGCACGGCGGGGCTTCGGAGGATTTGGAACGGCACACGGTAGCGATGTCGCTGGAACTGGTATTGGAGTTTCCTTCGCCGGTCGATATCGAAATACTGAGTATGGCCCGCACCATGCCTGTGGTGCGGGCTTCTGCGGAGGAGATGGATGGATTGACGGTATATTACCGTTTCCTTGAGAAGCAGTATGCCTCCGAAACGGGCGTCTACCGCGAGGAGATAGCCAAGGCGCTGCTCTATGCGCTGATGTTGAAACTCTGTGAAGTGTACCGTCGGGAAGCGGGGACGGCCTCGCATGTCGCCAAGCCTCGGAACGAACAGCTGACCGACGATTTTTTCGTCCTCCTGTCGCGTCACTACCGCAGGGAACGGAGCGTGAAGTTTTATGCTTCCCGAATGAACCGCACACCGAAATACCTTTCCGGGGCGGTGAAGCGTATTACAGGCCGTTCGATATCCGACTGGATTGACGAGGTGGTGGTGATTGAAATCAAAAGGCAGTTGAAGACGACCGACCGGACCGTTCTTCAGATATCCGAAGAGCTCAATTTTTCGAGTCCCTCGGTGTTCGTGCAGTATTTCAGGCATCATACGGGGATGACGCCGCGGCAATACCGGAAAGAGGGTCTTTGACGGATACCATATTTGTTTTGGCAGGGTCGTTTCGTACTCCTGTGTCCTGCTTCATCGCCCCGATTACGGCCCTATTTGCACAAGTGGCGGAAAAGCATTACTTTTGTGGACCTTTGCGGACCTTGAGGCCGCAGGGGTTCTATCGATAAGGTTCCGTAGCTCAGTTGGATAGAGCAACAGCCTTCTAAGCTGTGGGTCTTGGGTTCGAATCCCAACGGAATCACGCAGCGGGTATTCCGGAGAAGTCCCGGTACCCGACTTTCCGCTACCGGAGGGTAATCGCATTTACATACATGACGCGGCGGCCGATGGTTATTCCGGTCTGTGTCGGCTCGGAAAGCGTCTGCTTCGCAGTGGGCGGTCGCTCCTCTCTTTTTGCATCCTTTTTTCGTTTTGGAAATCGGTTCATTCCGCAGGAGTGCGGTACGTTATGCCCCGTTCGAACACGGACATCCGGCAGGCCATTGCGCGCTCATGCGGGACGCTGGCGGTTTTCAGGTGCGGATTCCATGCTGTGTGCAGGTATGTTGTTTTCAATCATGTGTTTACGTTGTATGTTTCTGTTTCTTAAATGTGTATTTTCTATGCGTTTAAAAAAACGATAAGCAAAAAGAATAGCGCAAAGGGGCGGCAGACGTGAAAAACGCTGTAAATCCGGCCGAAACAGGTGAAAAAAGTTGTCGCTTCATATACCGTTTCGGAAATTTTGCCTATATTTGCACTCCGTTTTGATTGCGGAATTACGAGAAAACAACAGTTAAGTTACTCAAACTAAAGGACAAAAGTTTTAAAGATGCCAACTATTCAACAGTTAGTTCGGAAAGGACGGGTGCAGATGGAGGACAAGAGCAAGGCTCCGGCACTCGACGCATGTCCGCAGAGGCGCGGCGTGTGCGTGCGTGTGTACACCACCACACCCAAGAAGCCTAACTCTGCAATGCGTAAGGTCGCCAGGGTGAAGCTGACCAACCAGAAAGAGGTGAATGCCTATATTCCCGGAGAGGGGCATAACCTGCAGGAACACTCCATCGTGCTCGTGCGCGGAGGCCGTGTGAAGGACCTCCCCGGTGTACGTTACCACCTCGTGCGCGGTGCGCTCGACTCGGCAGGTGTGGACGGCCGTCGCCAGCGTCGCTCCAAATACGGTGCGAAGAGGCCCAAGGCAGGCGCTGCTCCCGCCAAGAAGAAATAGCGGCCCGTACTTTTCGTGATGCGGACGCGGCTTCCGGTGCCGGGCGCGTGACGCAGGGAATCGACAAACGAGGCGCCGCCAAACAAACGAAGAATTTTTAAATAAAATGAGAAAAGCTAAGCCTAAAAAGCGAATTCTACTTCCGGATCCCAAGTTCAACGACGTACTTGTGACAAGGTTTGTAAACAACCTGATGGTGGATGGTAAGAAGAGTATTGCTTACACGATATTTTACGATGCGTTGGATATCGTCGGCGAGAAGATGAAGGACGCGGACAAGGCTCCTCTGGAGATTTGGAAGCAGGCATTGGAAAATATCACACCGCAGGTGGAGGTGAAATCCCGCCGCATCGGTGGTGCCACGTTCCAGGTTCCTACCGAAGTGAGGCCCGAGCGCAAGATTTCCCTTTCGATGAAGAATCTTGTCCTTTATTCTCGTAAACGCGCCGGGAAATCCATGGCCGAGAAGCTGTCGGCCGAGATAATAGCTGCCTACAACCAGGAAGGCGCTGCCTTTAAACGGAAAGAGGAGATGCACCGTATGGCCGAGGCCAACAAGGCGTTTGCTCACTTTAGATTTTAGGAGGCTGCAATCATATGGCAAAAGACCTTAAATTTACACGCAACATAGGCATCATGGCCCACATCGATGCCGGTAAAACCACGACGTCCGAACGTATCCTTTTCTACACCGGCAAGACGCACAAAATCGGCGAGGTGCACGAAGGGGCCGCCACGATGGACTGGATGGTGCAGGAACAGGAGAGGGGTATTACCATTACCTCCGCCGCCACCACCGCTTTCTGGCGTTATGAGGACAAGACCTATCAAATCAACCTCATCGACACTCCCGGACACGTGGACTTTACCGTGGAGGTGGAGCGTTCGCTCCGTGTGCTCGACGGTGCCGTGGCTACCTTCTGTGCAGTCGGCGGCGTGGAACCCCAGTCCGAAACCGTATGGCGCCAGGCCGACAAATACAATGTGCCCCGTATCGGTTACGTCAACAAGATGGACCGTACCGGTGCCGACTTCCTGGCCGTATGCGCACAGGTGAAGGAGCGCCTCGGAGCCAATGCGGTGCCCATCGCCCTGCCTATCGGAGCCGAGGACAAGTTCGCCGGCGTGATAGACCTTATATATAATAGGGCGCTCATATACGACGATGCCAAGAAGAACGAACTCGTTAACTATACCTACGAGGAGGTTCCGGCCAACATGAAGGCCGAGGTGGAGGAATACCGTGCGAAACTCATCGAAGAGGTCGCTACCGTGGACGAGGCCCTGATGGAGAAGTTCTTCGAGGACCCGGATTCGATAACCCCCGAAGAGCTGAAAGCGGCCATCCGCAAGGCGACCATCGAGATGACCATCGTACCGATGCTCTGCGGCTCCTCGTTTAAGAACAAGGGTGTGCAGCTGTTGCTCGACTCCGTCGTGGCGTTCCTGCCCTCGCCGCTCGATATCGAAGCCATCAAGGGTGTGAATCCCGCTACCGGCGAAGAGATGGTACGCCATCCGTCGGAATCGGAACCTTTCTGCGCCCTCGCGTTCAAGATAGCCACCGACCCCTATGTGGGCCGCCTCGCTTTCGTGCGCGTCTATTCGGGCAAGCTCGATGCGGGAAGCTACGTGTTCAACTCCCGGTCGGGCAAGAAGGAGCGTATCAGCCGTATCTACCAGATGCACTCCAACAAGCAGAATCCGCTTGAAACGGTGGGTGCCGGTGACATCTGTGCCGTAGTCGGTTTCAAGGATGTACGCACGGGCGATACGCTCTGCGATGAGAAGGCTCCGATAATTCTCGAATCCATGACCTTCCCCGAACCGGTAATCGGTCTGGCGGTAGAGCCCAAGACGCAGAAAGACCTCGACAAACTCGGCGTCGCACTCGGCAAGCTGGCCGAGGAGGACCCGACCTTCACGGTGGAGACCGACGAGGAGAACGGCCAGACCATCATACGCGGTATGGGCGAGCTTCACCTCGATATCATCGTGGACCGTCTGAAACGCGAGTTCGGCGTGGAAATCAACCAGGGACAGCCTCAGGTGAATTACAAGGAAGCGTTGACCGCTCCCGTGGAACATCGCGAAGTGTTCAAGAAGCAGTCGGGCGGCCGCGGTAAGTTCGCCGACATCGTATTCCAGCTCGGTCCGGCCGACGAGGGCGTTACCGGACTCCAGTTCATCGACGAGGTGAAGGGCGGTAACATTCCGAAGGAGTATATTCCCTCGGTGCAGAAGGGTTTTACGGCTGCCATGGCCAACGGCCCGCTCGCAGGGTTCGGCGTGGACAGCATGAAGGTGATTCTCCGCGACGGTTCGTTCCACCCGGTGGACTCCGACTCGCTCTCTTTCGAAATCGCTGCCCGTAATGCGTTCCGTGCCGCAGGCGTGAAGGCCCGGCCGGTCATCAAGGAGCCGGTGATGTCCGTAGAGGTGGTGACTCCCGAGGAGTACATGGGCGATATCATAGGCGACCTGAACAAACGCCGCGGACAGGTATCCGGTATGGAGCAGAAGGGCAATGCCCGTGCCATCAAGGCGAAGGTGCCCCTCTCGGAGATGTTCGGTTACGTGACCGTGCTCAGGACGCTCTCTTCGGGTCGTGCGACGTCCTCCATGGAGTTCTCGCACTTCGAGGAGGTACCCGCCAACATCGCCAAGGAGATTATCGAGAAGAATGCCGGACGCCGGAAAGACGTGGAGTAACCCTTTACAGACAATTTGAATAACAATTAAAATTAAGGTTCTAACGATATGAGCCAAAAAATCAGAATAAAGCTTAAATCTTACGACCACAATCTGGTCGATAAATCGGCTGAAAAGATTGTGAAGACCGTAAAGGGTACGGGTGCCGTGGTGAGCGGTCCGATACCGCTGCCTACCCAGAAGCAGATTTTTACGGTAAACCGTTCGACGTTCGTCAACAAGAAGGCACGCGAGCAGTTCCAGCTCTCCACCTTCAAGCGGATATTGGACATTTACAGCTCCACGCCCAAAACCATCGACGCGCTCATGAAACTGGAGCTGCCGTCGGGTGTCGAGGTCGAGATTAAGGTCTGACCGGAGCCGGCGGAACGTGCGGAGCCTGCCTGGCGGGAGGCTTCGCATGAAACGTACGGCGTGCGTACGGAACCGCCGCGAGTGCCGTGCCGGGTCCGGGTAAACCGCAGACCGGAAGAGAGAATATACGCAAAAGATTCATAACAACACCAAGTAACAAGTAATCAGACGACTAAAATGTCAGGACTAATTGGAAAAAAAATCGGAATGACTTCCGTTTTCAGTGCCGAGGGTAAGAATATACCATGCACTGTTATCGAAGCTGGTCCCTGTGTAGTTACGCAAATCAAAACCGTGGAGAAGGATGGCTACGAAGCGGTTCAGATTGCCTATGACGACAAAAGCGAAAAACACACCAGCAAAAGTCTGTCAGGACACTTCGCGAAAGCAGGTACGACTCCCAAACGCAAGGTGGCGGAGTTCAGGGATTTCCATGAAGTGAACCTTGGTGATACCATCACGGTGGATTCCATTGCCGACGGCGAATGGGTGGATGTGACGGGCATCTCCAAAGGAAAAGGTTATCAGGGCGTCGTAAAGCGCCATGGCTTTGCAGGTGTGGGCGGACAGACACACGGTCAGCACAACCGTCAGCGCAAACCGGGTTCGCTCGGTGCATCTTCGTATCCTTCGAGGGTGTTCAAAGGCAAGAGGCTTCCCGGCCAGGCGGGCGGTACGCAGGTTAAAGTCCTTAACCTGAAGGTTCTCAAGGTAATTCCCGAAAATAACCTTATCCTCGTGAAGGGTTCAATCCCGGGAGCAAAGGGTTCTTATTTATTAATCGAGAAGTAGGAGATGGAATTAACTGTTTACAAGACCTCAGGAGAGGAGACCGCCAAGAAAGTAGTCCTCGAGGATACGGTCTTCGGCGTGGAGCCTAACGACCACGCTATATACCTGGACGTGAAGCAATATCTCGCCAATGCACGCCAGGGTACACACAAGTCGAAACAGCGCAACGAAGTCGCAGGTTCGACCCGCAAACTGAAACGCCAGAAAGGTACCGGCGGCGCCCGTTCGGGCAGCATCCTTTCGCCGCTCTTCCCCGGCGGAGGCCGCGTATTCGGTCCCGTGCCGCGCGACTACAGCTTCAAGCTCAACAAGAAGCTCAAGAGGCTGGCCCGCCGCAGCGCACTCTCTTATAAGATGAAGGACGAAGCCATCAAGGTCGTGGAGGATTTCGCTATCGAGGCTCCGCGCACCAAGACCATTGTAGCCATGATGAACGGTCTCAAAGTGAGCGACAAGAAGATACTGGTCGTTCTTCCGGAGTCGAACCGGAATATCCTGCTGTCGGCACGCAACCTTCAGAACGTAAAGGTAATCCCTGCCGCAAACCTCAATACCTACGACGTGATGAACGCTTCGAGCGTACTGATTGCCGAGGGGGCGGTCAATGTAATCAACGAAATGTTAGCTTAGGAGAATCATGGAAATGCAGATTATTATCAGGCCGGTACTTACCGAGAAGATGACCGCGCAGGGCGAGAAGCTCAACCGCTTCGCCTTCATAGTGGACCGCAGGGCTAACAAGATTCAGATTCGCCAGGCCGTGGAGGATATGTACGGTGTCGTGGTTACGGATGTGAATACCGTGAACTACATGGGCAAGGAGAAGAGCCGTTATACCAAGAGCGGTCTCCTCGAAGGGCGCTCGAACCACTTCAAGAAGGCGATTGTAACCCTGAAGGAGGGAGATACCATTGATTTTTACAGTAATATCTAAGAGAGATGGCAGTAAGAAAGTTCAAACCCGTTACTCCGGGTACAAGACATAAAATCGCCGGAACGTTTGAGGAGGTTACCAAGAGCGCTCCCGAAAAGTCGTTGCTCGAACCGAAAAAGAGCACCGGCGGCCGCAACAGCAACGGCAAGATGACCGTCCGCTACCGCGGCGGCGGCCACAAGCAGATGTACCGTATCATCGACTTCAAGCGGACCAACGACGGAATGCCTGCCACGGTGAAGGCCATCGAGTACGACCCGAACCGTTCGGCCCGCATCGCGCTCATCGTCTATGCCAACGGCGAAAAGAGCTACATCCTCGCTCCGAACGGCCTCAAGGTGGGGCAGACCATCGTGAGTGGTTCGGGTGTCGCTCCCGAAGTGGGCAACACGCTTCCGCTGGCCGAGATACCGCTCGGTACGGTGATACACGCCATAGAACTCTATCCCGGTCAGGGTGCCGCCATGGCACGCAGCGCCGGTACTTACGCGCAGCTTCTCGCCCGCGAAGGTAAATATGCTATTATCAAACTCCCTTCGGGTGAAACCCGCATGGTGCTGACCACGTGCCGCGCAACCGTAGGCGTCGTGTCGAACCCCGACCACAGCCTCGAACAGCACGGTAAAGCCGGCCGCCGCCGCTGGCTGGGCCGCAGGCCGCACAACCGCGGTGTCACCATGAACCCGGTAGACCACCCCATGGGTGGTGGCGAGGGCCGTTCCTCGGGTGGGCACCCGCGTTCGCGCAAAGGTTTGCTCGCCAAAGGCTACAAGACCCGCAACCCGAAAAAGACTACCTCGAAGTTCATTATTTCAAGGAAAAAGTAGGGCCGCATGAGCGCCTTGCCTGAACAAAAAGGAAAATTTAAAAGGTAAAAAATAGTAGCATAATGAGTCGTTCATTAAAAAAAGGACCATATATCGAACCGAAACTCGAAAAGCGCGTCATTGCGCAGAACGAGGGCGGTAAGAAAAGCGTCATCAAGACCTGGTCGAGGGCAAGCATGATTTCCCCCGACTTCGTGGGGCAGACCATCGCCGTCCACAACGGGAACAAGTTCATCCCGGTTTATGTAACAGAGAATATGGTAGGCCACAAACTCGGTGAGTTCGCGCCGACGCGCAACTTCCGCGGTCACGCCGGTAACAGAAAAAAATAAGTAGGAAATGGGCTCGAGAAAACATGAAATGGCCGAGAGGATGAAGGCCGAGAAGAAGCAGATAGCCATTGCCTCCCTGCGTGACTGCCCGACCTCCCCGCGCAAAATGCGTATCGTTGCGGATACCATCCGCGGCGTCGAGGTGAACCGGGCGCTGGCACTGCTGCGTTACTCCAAGAAAGAGGCTTCCATCAGGTTGGAGAAGCTGCTCCGTTCGGCTATTGCGAACTGGGAAGCGAAGAACGAGGGCGAAAGACTTGAAGACAATACCCTTTACGTAAAGGAGATTATGGTCGACAGCGCCCGCATCCTCAAGAGGATACAGCCCGCTCCCCAGGGGCGCGCACACCGTATCCGCAAGCGTTCCAACCACGTTACGATTGTAGTAGATAAAAAGATAACCGAAGAAAAAGCGAACTAAGATGGGACAGAAAGTAAATCCGATAGCTAACCGCCTCGGCGTAATCCGCGGCTGGGACTCCAACTGGTACGGTGGGAAAGACTTCTCGTCCAAGCTGGTGGAGGATGCTAAAATCCGCGAATACTTGAACGCCCGTCTGGCCAAGGCAAGTATCTCGAAGATTATCATAGAAAGGACGCTGAAGCTCGTCACCGTTACCATCTCGACCGCACGCCCCGGTATCATCATCGGCAAGGGCGGCCAGGAAGTTGACAAGCTGAAAGAAGAGCTTAAGAAACTCACCGGCAAGGAGGTGCAGATAAACATCTTCGAGGTGAAGCGTCCGGAGGTGGATGCGGTGATTGTCGCCAACAACATCGCCCGCCAGCTCGAAGGCCGCGTATCGTACCGCCGTGCCGTGAAGACCGCTATCGCATCGACCATGCGTATGGGAGCCGAGGGCATCAAGATACAGATATCCGGCCGTGTGGGCGGCGCCGAGATGGCCCGCAGCGAAACCTACAAGGAGGGACGTATCCCGTTGCATACTTTCCGTGCCGATGTCGATTACGCACTGGCCGAAGCCATCACCAAGGTGGGTATTCTCGGCGTGAAGGTGTGGATTTGTACCGGCGAAGTATATGGTAAGCGCGACCTGTTCGAGATATCGGGCGCAAGCTCGTTCTCCGGTACGGGTGAGGGCGGCCGCAGGGATGACCGCGGTCCGCGCGGCAAGCGTGACGGTAACAGGAAGAGAAGGGGAGGCGACCGTCCGGCACGTTAATGTCGCCGGCCGGTATCCGGCAGGGTCCGATGCGGAACGCTCCGCGCTACGGAGCGGAAAGGCTGAGGGCCGATGCGGAGCCGAACCGATTAAATGCAACAATTAAAAAACAGAAATAACAATGTTACAGCCAAAAAAGACCAAATACAGAAGGATGCAGAAGGGGCGCATGAAAGGTCTTGCCCAGAGGGGCAACCAGCTTGCGTTCGGCTCTTTCGGAATCAAGGCGCTCGACTCTACCTGGATTACCGGACGCCAGATTGAGGCGGCCCGTCAGGCTATCGTGCGTTACATGAAGCGTGAAGGTCAGATATGGATAAGGATTTTCCCGGACAAGCCCATCACCAAGAAGCCTGCCGAGGTACGTATGGGTAAGGGTAAAGGTTCGCCCGAAGGGTTCGTGGCTCCCGTTACCCCCGGCCGTATCCTCATAGAGGCCGAAGGGGTGCCGTTGGAAGTGGCTCAGGAGGCACTCCGTTTGGGTGCGCAGAAGCTCCCCATCGCAACCAAGTTCGTCGTAAGAAGGGACTATACCGAAAACCAAAACTAACAGATAGACCATGAAAGCAGTAGAGATTAAGGAGCTCTCCGTGGCAGACCTGCAGGAGCGCATTGAGGCTGAAAAGGCGAATCTGAACAAGTTGAAGGTGACGCATGCAGTCTCGCAGATAGAGAATCCGCAGAACATCAAGAAGGCACGCCGCGATATCGCACGCATGATGACCATTCTGCATGAAAAGATGAACAAATAATTACCGCTACTATGGAAAGGAATCTCAGAAAAGAAAGAATCGGGGTGGTTGTCAGCAATAAAATGGACAAATCCATTGTGGTGGCAGTTAAGAGGAAGGTTAAACACCCTATCTACGGCAAGTTCGTGAACAAGACGACCAAGTTCACCGCTCAGGACGATACCAATACGTGCAACGAGGGCGATACCGTCCGTATCATGGAGACCCGTCCGCTGAGCAAGACGAAACGTTGGAGGTTGGTTGAAATAATAGAAAGAGCTAAATAGTCATGATACAACAGGAAAGCAGACTTACAGTAGCCGACAACAGCGGTGCGAAAGAGGTTCTTTGCATCCGCGTGCTGGGCGGAACGCGCAAGCGTTACGCCACGATAGGCGACAAGATAGTGGTTAGCGTGAAAAGCGCTACGCCTTCGGGGGATATCAAGAAGGGGACGGTTTCCAAGGCCGTCGTCGTAAGGACCAAGAAGGAGATAAGGCGCGCGAACGGCTCTTATATTCGTTTCGACGACAATGCCGTGGTACTTCTGAACAACCAGGGAGAAATGAGAGGCACCCGTATCTTCGGGCCGGTGGCACGCGAACTCCGCGACCAGTACATGAAGATTATCTCTCTTGCACCCGAAGTATTGTAGAACTGATTATTCATTTTAGTTTAGCGCGGCGGTCGGCCGACAAGTGCGAACGGCGCTTCGGCGCAGGGAGCGGAAACGGCAGTACAGCGGTGCGGAACAAGAAACAAACAGGAAAATGTCAGCAAAATTACATATCAAGAAAGGGGACACCGTCTATGTGATTGCCGGTGAAAGCAAGAGCAAGGAGAAAACGGGCCGCGTGCTTGAGGTCGATGTGAAGAACCAGCGGGCTATCGTCGAGGGTTTCAACATGGTCAAGAAGCACACCAAACCCAACTCTGCACACCCCCAGGGTGGAATCATTGAGCAGGAGGCTCCCATCCACATATCGAACCTGATGCTGGCCGACCCCAAGACGGGTGCACCGACCCGTGTGGGACGCCGTGCAGGTGAGAAAGGTAAATTAGTTCGTTACGCTAAAAAGTCAGGGGAGGAGATTAAATAATGGCAACGTACACACCTACACTCAAGACGAATTACAGGGAGCAGATAGTTCCTGCCCTGATGAAGGAGTTCGGTTACAAGAGCATCATGCAGGTACCCAGGCTCCAGAAGATAGTGGTAAACCAGGGAATGGGCCAGGCTGTTGCCGACAAGAAGCTCATCGAAGTGGCTGCCGAGGAGCTCTCCCTCATCACCGGTCAGAAGGCCGTTACCACCAAGTCGAGGAAGGACATTTCGAACTTCAAGCTCCGTAAGGGCATGCCCATCGGCGTGATGGTGACCCTCCGGTCGGACAGGATGTACGAGTTCCTCGAAAGGCTTATCGCCGTTGCCCTGCCGCGTATCCGCGATTTCAAGGGCATCAACGAGAAGTTCGACGGCAAGGGGAACTATACCCTCGGTGTTGCCGAACAGATAATCTTCCCGGAAATCGACATCGATAAGATTACCAAGATATTCGGTATGGAGATTACGTTCGTGACCAGTGCGAAGAGCGATGAGGAAGCTTATGCGCTGCTCCGGGAATTCGGCCTGCCGTTCAAAAACGCAAAAAAGAACTAACGAATATTGTGGGCACTCCCCGGAACGGCTCGATGCCGGTGCCGGGGTGGGCACATGAAAATAACAGACATTCGATATGGCAAAAGAATCGATGAAAGCCCGCGAGGTAAAACGCCAGAAACTCGTGAACAGGTATGCTGAGAAGCGCGCTGCCCTCAAGGCGGCCGGTGACCAGGAGGGTTTGAGCAAGCTCCCGCGCAACTCGAACCCCATCCGTCTGCACAACCGCTGTATGATTACCGGACGTCCGAAAGGATACATGCGCCAGTTCGGTATCAGCCGTATCCAGTTCCGCGAGATGGCTTCCAAAGGGCTCATCCCCGGAGTGAAGAAGGCTTCCTGGTAGGAGCGCTGCCACCGGCCGGTTTCCGCAATGCGGAGCCGTCGCCGGAGGAGTGGCCGGGAGTTCCCGGAGCGCTCGGCAGGAGAGACGGAAGCGGACCGAAATGGAGGATTTACGCTTTTTTTACGCTCGGGAATAGTGAATTGTGCCGATAAAAGTGTACTTTTGTGCGGTCTTTTTGTGGACTAACGGATATTTTCCGGGAGAACATCCGCCCGGAATATCCGTAAAATCCACATTATATGATAAATAGGTGGCTTGTGTCTATCTGCAGTACGGCGGGCGGAATGCTCCGCTTGTGCTGTTTCCGCAGTAGCGATGCAGGTGCCGAATGATGAAACTTTAATTTTTAACTTCTAAATCATTATGACAGATCCAATTGCGGATTTTCTGACAAGAATTAGAAACGCGGTGAAAGCCAACCACAAGGTGGTTGAAGCTCCCGGTTCAAAAATTAAGCAGGAAATTACCAAGATTCTGTACGATCAGGGGTATATCCTTGCGTACAAATTCGGGGAAGACGAGAGGGGGCATGCTACCATCAAGATAGCCCTCAAGTACAACCCCCAGACCAAGGTCAATGCAATCAAGGGACTGGAGCGGGTGAGCCGTCCGGGCCTGCGCCGCTATGCGGGTGCGAAGGAGATGCCGAAGGTGCTCAACGGTCTCGGTATCGCCATCGTCTCCACTCCGAAGGGCATCATGACCGACAAGCGTGCCCGCGAGGAGAACGTAGGCGGGGAAGTATTGTGTTATATCTACTAAAACGGAAGGGCCGCGAGATATTTTCCGCGGGAGAATCCGCCGGTGTGCTGCCGGGAGGATGTGCCTCCGCAGAAGCGAAGATATCTTCGGGCGCTTTCGCAAACCAAGCAAAATAAAAGAACAATGTCAAGGATTGGAAAATTACCTGTAAACCTGCCCGCCGGGGTTACCGTGACGGTATCCGATAAGAACGTGGTAAGCGTGAAAGGACCTCTGGGCGAACTGAGCCAGAAGGTAGACCCGGACATCAAGGTCGCCGTAGAGGGGAACGTATTGACAGTGACACGTCCTACGGACCAGCCCCGCCACCGCTCCATGCATGGTCTCTACCGTGCGCTTATCCATAACATGGTGGTTGGCGTATCGAAGGGATACGAGATAAGACAGGAGCTCATCGGCGTCGGTTACAAGGCCGAGGTCAAAGGACAGATTATCGAATTCTCCCTCGGCTTCTCGCATGATATCTTCTTCATGCTGCCGCCGGAGGTGAAGGCCGAAGTTATCCAGGAGAAGAAGAACGCTCCTATTTTAATCCTCAAGAGTTGCGACAAACAGCTTATCGGTCAGGTTGCCGCCAAGATACGTTCGTTCCGCAAACCGGAACCGTACAAGGGCAAGGGTATCCGCTTCGTGGGTGAAGAGCTCCGCCGCAAGGCTGGTAAGAGCGCTAATGCTAAATAGTAAAAACGTAAGGCTATGTCAATTAATAAGATAGAGAGACGCAACAGGATTAAGATGCGTGTCCGCAAAAAAGTGAGCGGAACCGCCGAAAGGCCTCGTATGACCGTGTTCAGGAGTAACAAGCAGATTTACGTTCAGTTCATAGACGACCTGCGCGGGGTTACCTTGGCGTCGGCATCTTCGCTGGACAAGGAGGTTGTCGAACAGATGAAGGGCATCAACAAGTGTCAGGAGGCGGCCATCGTCGGCAAGCTCGCAGCAGAGCGTGCCGCAGCCAAGGGCATCACGATGGTATCTTTTGACCGCAACGGTTACCTTTACCACGGACGAGTTAAACAGTTGGCCGACGCCGCAAGGGAAGGCGGACTTAAATTTTAAGCGATTATGTCAAATACCAACATAAAGAAAGTAAGAACGAGCGACCTCGAGCTCAAGGACAGGCTCGTGAACATACAGCGCGTCACGAAAGTGACGAAGGGCGGTCGTACATTCAGCTTTTCCGCGATTGTTGTGGTAGGCAACGAAAACGGCGTGGTAGGCTACGGGCTGGGCAAGGCCAGCGAAGTTACCGCCGCCATTGCGAAGGGCGTGGAGGATGCCAAGAAGAACCTCGTGAAGATACCGATAATCAACGGGACCATTCCTCATTTCCAGGAATACCGTTTCGGCGGTTCGCAGGTTATCGTGCGTCCGGCTGCCCCCGGTACGGGAGTGATAGCCGGCGGTGCCATGCGTGCCGTGTTCGAGAGCGTGGGTATCAAGAACATCCTCGCCAAGAGCAAGGGTTCGTCCAACCCCCACAACCTCGTGAAGGCGACCATAGGCGCGCTTACCGAACTTCGCGATGCGCATACCGTGGCACAGGCCCGCGGCATTTCGCTCAGTAAAGTGTTTAACGGTTAATACGAAAGCGTTATGGCAAAATTGAAAATCACTCAGGTACGCAGCCGTATCGGCGCTACCGAACGTCAAAAGAGGAACCTCGACGCGCTCGGACTCCACAAGATGAACCAGACCGTGGAACACGAAGATTCCGCCATCATCATGGGGATGCTCGAAAAGGTGAAGCACCTCGTCCGTGTAGAAGCGGCGAAATAGGAGGTATCCGTTGCGGAGGATGTTTGCTGTAGGCAGGCATCCGGCCTGCGGCGGATTGTGCGCCGGATTCTTGCAAGGAAGTTGTCCCGTACAGGAGGAAGGCGGCAAAACGGTTTGTAAATTAAAAAACAACATAACGATGAATCTGAATAATCTTAAACCCGCAGAAGGCTCGACCCATCACGACAGACGGATTGGCCGCGGACAGGGTTCCGGGCGCGGCGGTACTTCCACCCGTGGCCACAAGGGTGCCCAGTCGCGTTCGGGCTATTCGCGCAAGCTCGGTTTCGAGGGCGGCCAGATGCCTCTGCAGAGGCGCTTGCCCAAGTACGGTTTTACCAACCTCAAGAGGATCGAATACAAGCCTATCAATCTAAGCGTCATCGATGCGCTCGTGACCAAGGGCAACCTTACCGAAGTCAATGTCGAGACGCTTATCGAAGGAGGCTACGTTTCGAAAAACGACCGCGTGAAAATCCTCGGTAACGGTACGCTCAGCAAAGCGGTCAAGGTTACGGCCCATGCTTTCAGCAAGAGTGCCGTGGCGGCCATAGAGGCCAAGGAAGGCTCCGTTGTAAAACTCTAATATTTCGACGACCGTGAAGAAACTTATCCAAACATTCCAGAACATATTTAAGATAGAGGAACTGAAGAAGAGAATACTCTATACTTTGGGCCTTCTTCTTATATATAGGTTCGGTAGTTTTGTGGTGATTCCCGGTATCAATCCCAATGCATTGTCTTCGCTCGCCGACCAGGTGTCGGGGACCGGTTTGCTCGGCCTGCTGGATATCTTCTCCGGCGGTGCTTTCGCCAACGCGTCGATATTCGCACTGGGCGTGATGCCCTACATCTCCGCCTCCATCATCATGCAGCTGGTGGGTATGGTGATACCCTATTTCCAGCGGATGCAGCGCGAGGGGGAGAGTGGACGCCGCAAAATGAACCAGTGGACAAGGTACCTTACCATCATCGTGCTCCTGTTGCAAGGTTCGGCCTATATCGCCAATCTTTACCACAAGCTCCCGAGCGAGGCATTCGTCCTCGGGCCCGACAACTTCCTGTTCAAGGTCAGCACGATAGTGGTACTTACCGCCGGCACCATGTTCGTCATGTGGCTCGGTGAGAAGATTACGGACAAGGGTCTTGGTAACGGTATTTCGCTCATCATCATGGTGGGTATCATCGCCCGCCTGCCCCAGGCGCTTCTGGTGGAGTTCAACATGCGTTGGGCCGAGGCCGTCGGAGGCATGGTGATGCTGGTTGTCGAGATAGTCATTCTCTACCTCGTCTTCATGGCCACGATTTCCGTATTGCAGGCCGTGAGAAAGGTGCCCGTACAGTATGCCAAGCGTATCGTGGGCAACAAGCAGTACGGCGGCGTACGTCAGTACATTCCGCTTAAGCTCAATGCTGCCAACGTGATGCCTATCATTTTCGCCCAGGCGATTATGTTCATCCCGATGCTTTTCGGAGGGAAGGTAGGCGCTGCAATGGCCAACTATACCGGTTTCTGGTACAACTTCGTATTTGCGATACTGGTAATCCTGTTCACTTATTTCTATACAGCGATTATCGTGAACCCCAACATGATGGCCGATGAACTGAAGCGTAACGGCGGTTTCATTCCCGGTGTGAAACCCGGCAAGGAGACCTCCCGCTATCTGGACACCATCATGACGAGAATCACACTTCCGGGCTCCATCTTCCTTGCTATCGTGGCTATTCTGCCGGCGTTCGCATCGAAGCTGGGCATCAGCCAGCAGTTCTCCCTCTTTTTCGGAGGTACCTCGCTGCTGATTCTCATCGGAGTTATTCTCGACACTCTCAAGCAGGTCGAAAGCTACCTCCTGCTGCGCCATTACGACGGTCTGATGAAGACCGGACGTGTGAAAGGCCGCAACGGTTGATGCTACGGCTGCTTTAATGAGTTTTAATGGTATCTGATGATAACGATAAAGACAGAGGAAGAGATAGGGCTGCTTCGTGAGAACAACCTGCTGGTGAGCGCGACGCTCGCCGAGGTGGCAAAGCATGTGGCTCCGGGTGTCACCACGCTTGAGCTGGATCGCATTGCCGAGGAGTTCATCCGTTCGCACGGAGCAGTCCCGGGCTTCCTCGGGTACGGCGGATTCCCGAATACGCTTTGCGTCTCTGTAAACGAACAGGTGGTGCACGGTATTCCGTCGGATTACGCACTCAGGGAAGGCGATGTAGTTTCGGTAGACTGTGGCACCGTTATGAAGGGGTTCTATGGCGATTCCGCCTATACGTTCGCGGTCGGCAGTATCGACCCGCAGGTGGCGAAGTTACTGCAAGTGACCAAAGAAGCTCTTTATAAAGGTGTCGCACAGGCGAAGGCGGGCAACCGCGTCGGAGATATCTCTGCGGCTGTGCAGCAACATGCCGAATCGAACGGCTTTTCGGTGGTGCGCGAACTGGTGGGGCACGGGCTCGGCAGGGACATGCATGAAGACCCGGAGGTACCCAATTACGGAGCCCGCGGACGCGGCCCGCTGCTCAAGGAGGGAATGGTCATCTGCATCGAACCCATGATTAACATGGGGCGCAGGCAGGTGGTGTTCGAGAAGGACGGATGGACGGTACGTACCGCAGACCGCAAACCTTCGGCCCATTTCGAATTTGCAGTGGCTATCCGCAAGGGAGGCCCCGACGTACTGACCGATTTCGGAATTATCGAGAAAGCGATTTCATGACGGGGGCGGGATTTCTTTTACCTGTGCAGCGGAACACGGTTCCCGGCAGAGGAAGAGAAAAGTTTTCCGGATGGAAGAAAATTTAAGACTCTATGGCAAAACAGGCTGCTATTGAAAAGGACGGAACGATTATCGAAGCGTTGTCCAATGCGATGTTCCGGGTGGAACTCGACAACGGTCATATCATTACCGCCCACATCTCGGGAAAGATGAGGATGCACTACATCAAAATCCTTCCCGGTGACAAGGTAAAAGTGGAGATGTCCCCCTATGATTTGACGAAGGGGAGGATATCGTTCCGCTACAAATAGGGAACGGTTGCGGGAGGGACCGTAACGGATGGAACCCTGTCGTCTCTCTGCATGACGCGGAGCGCGTCGGAGCAGAAGAATAGGGACGGCGGGAGTCTGCGCGGTACGGCGAAAAGGTTCGCAATGCAATCCCTTACTATTGACAATTAGAAAGATGTTTCAAGATGAAAGTAAAAGCATCAATTAAGAAAAGAAGCGAGGACTGCAAGATTGTAAGGCGTAAGGGGAAACTCTACGTTATCTGCAAGAAAACTCCCAAGTACAAAATGCGCCAAGGCTAATTAAAATTAAAGAAAAGATTTATGGCACGTATAGTAGGTGTAGATTTACCCAAAAACAAACGCGGCGAAATAGGCCTTACCTATATCTACGGCATAGGCCGCAGCACTTCGCGCAGGATTCTCGATATGGCCGGCGTGGACCCTAACATGAAGGTACAGGATTGGAACGACGACCAGGTTGCAGCCATTCGTAACGCCATCGCCGAAAGCGGTATCAAGGTGGAGGGCGAATGCCGTTCGCAGGTACAGCTCAACATCAAACGTCTGATGGATATCGGTTGTTATCGTGGCATCCGTCATCGTCTGGGCCTTCCGGTACGCGGACAGAGTACCAAGAACAATGCTCGTACCCGCAAGGGAAAGAAGAAAACCGTGGCTAACAAGAAAAAAGCAACCAAGTAATAATTTCGAAGAGTTAATATGGCAAAGAAAACAAGTACGACTAAGAAAAGGGTTGTCAAGGTTGAGCCCGTGGGTATGGCGTTTGTCCATTCTACCTTCAACAACGTCATCGTCACCCTTACCAACGGCATCGGAGAGGTTATTAGTTGGAGTTCGGCAGGCAAGATGGGCTTCAGGGGGTCCAAGAAGAACACCCCCTACGCTGCCCAGATGGCTGCTGCGGACTGTGCGAAAGTGGCATACGATGCCGGTCTGCGCAAGGTGAAGGTTTACGTCAAGGGTCCGGGTGCCGGCCGCGAATCGGCTATCCGTACGATACACGGTTCGGGCATCGAGGTGATGGAAATCATCGACGTTACGCCGCTGCCGCACAACGGTTGCCGTGCTCCTAACCGTCGCAGGGTATAAGCGGCAGGAGGAACGGAACATCCGTCAGCGGAATCTGCAATTAGGTAAGTGGCGCCGACCGGTCGGCATAGGGTTCCGGGAAGCGCGGTATGCTTAAAAACAAAAATTAAAAAACAATGGCAAGATATATAGGACCAAAAACCAAGATTGCACGTAAGTTCGGTGAGCCTATCTATGGGGTCGACAAGACTCTGGAGAAGAAGAACTATCCTCCCGGACAGCACGGCATCAACCGTAAACGCAAGAAAGTATCGGAATACGGTACTCAGCTCAGCGAGAAACAGAAGGCGAAATATACCTACGGTGTACTCGAAAAACAGTTCCACAAGACTTTTGAAGAGGCTGCCCGTATGGGCGGTATCACGGGCGAGAACCTGCTCAAGCTGCTCGAATCGCGCCTCGACAACGTGGTATACAGGTTGGGCATCGCTCCTTCGCGTGCGGCTGCGCGTCAGCTCGTTTCTCACCGTCATATCACTGTGAACGGCAACGTAGTGAACATTCCTTCGTACAGCCTGAAAGTGGGCGACGTGGTGGCCGTCAGGGAGAAATCCAAGAGCCTCGAGGTCATCACCGAATCTCTGGCAGGAAAACGCAACCGTTATCCGTGGCTGGAGTGGGACGGTGCGACGATGAGCGGACGTTTCCTCCAGAAACCGGAGCGTGAGGATATTCCCGAGAATATCAAGGAACAGTTGATAGTCGAGCTCTACTCGAAATAGCCCCTGATCTGTCGCGGTACGCCGCGACGGTCATGCGGATATCCGGCGGGAGGTACGCGGCGTGAGCCGGGTACCCCGCGGCCCGGAGGGTCGGGATGACCGTAACGGCGATGCGGAGGCCGGCAACCGCAGGACTTCGGCCGCGATGATGAACACTGAAAGAATATAAAGAAAAATAAGGAGCGAAAATTATGGCAATACTAGCATTCCAGAAGCCTGAAAAGGTCATCATGCTTGAGTCCACTTCGGAGTTCGGGAAATTCGAGTTCCGTCCTCTGGAGCCGGGATTCGGTATGACTATCGGAAATGCCCTGCGCCGTATCCTGTTGTCCTCTCTGGAGGGTTACGCGATAACGAACGTAAGGATTACCGGTGTCGACCACGAGTTTGCCGCCATCCCCGGAGTGATGGAGGGCGTAATCGATATCATCCTCAATCTCAAGCAGGTGCGGTTTATCAGGACGGTGGAGAATGTGGACACGGAAACCGTGACCATCAATGTCGCGGGACAGAGTGAACTGACGGCGGGCAACATCTCGAATTTCATGACGAACTTCAAGGTGCTCAATCCCGACCTCGTTATCTGCCACCTGACTCCTGAGACCAAACTGCAGATGGAGCTTACCATCAACAAAGGTCGCGGGTATGTCCCGGCAGACGAGAACCGTCAGCCGGATGCCGAATTCGGTGTCCTGGCCATTGACTCTATCCACACTCCCATTAAGAACGTAAAATATTCTGTGGAGAACTACCGTGTGGAACAGAAGACCGACTATGAGAAACTCAACATCGAGATTACCACGGACGGTTCCATCCACCCGAAGGATGCTTTGAAAGAGGCGGCTAAAATCCTTATCCACCACTTCATGCTCTTCTCCGACGAGAAGATTACGCTCAATATGGAAGAGAATAACATGTCCGAGGAGTTCGATGAAGATGTTCTCCATATGAGGCAGCTGCTCAAGACGAAACTGTCCGACCAGGACCTTTCCGTGCGTGCGCTCAACTGCCTCAAGGCGGCCGAAGTCGATACGATAGGCGATTTGGTTCGTTACAACCGCAACGACCTGCTGAAGTTCCGCAACTTCGGCAAGAAGTCGCTCACGGAGTTGGACGACCTGCTGGCCAATCTCAATCTCCACTTCGGCATGGATGTCACACCGTATAAACTCGATAAGGATTAGGGCCGAAGTGCCGTTCACAGTTTTTGTCTCCCGTACGGCGGGATGACGGAAATTTCTTAACCGATACGTAATTATGAGACACAATAAGAAAATCAACCATCTTGGTCGTCAGGCAGGTCACCGCAAAGCGTTGATGTCTAACATGGCAAGTTCCCTGATTCTCCACAAGAGGATAGAGACGACCGTTGCTAAGGCAAAAGCGCTCAGGAAGTTTGTAGAGCCGCTGATAACCAAATCGAAAGAGGATACTACCCATTCGCGCCGCGTCGTTTTCAGTTATCTGAAGGACAAGCATGCGGTTACGGAGCTGTTCCGCGAGGTGGCTCCCCGCGTAGCCGACCGTCCGGGCGGTTACACCCGCATCCTGCATACGGGCTTCCGTCTCGGTGACGGTTCGGAGATGTGTATCATCGAGCTTGTCGATTTCAATGAGACTTATAAGGCCGGTGCGGCTCCCGAGGCGAAAGCCCGTACGCGTCGCAGCCGTGGCGGTGCTGCCAAGAAGGCGGCTGCTCCGGTGGCTGAGGAGACGGTGGGCGCTGAGGCAGATGTTCCTGCAGAGGGGACCGAGGAGGTTCAGAAGACTTCTGCAAAGAAGGCTCCTGCAAAGACCGCTGCTCCCAAGCCGGTTGCTAAGCCTGCTCCCAAGACTTCGGGGGCGAAGAGTGCCGCTGTTAAGACGGGGGCGACGAAAAAAGGGTGATAGAACATTAATAGCCAGATATTTGATAGCGGAGCGGAGTGCCTGTATGGTACTCCGTCCTGTTTTCTTGATGGGGTCTGACGGGGCGAGTGTCTGTCGGAGGGCAAGCGTTGCGGGTGTGGAAGCTCCGTATGTCTCTGCGGGGGCGGTCTTTGCTTCGTCTCCAATGTATGATTCGAGGCGCAAGGTTTTACTCTACCCTGAAACCGGAGTGGGACGGAGCCGCTGTCTGTAGGATACGGTTCGCCTTGCGGTTTTACGAGAAAGGTAAGTGTTAAAGCTCTTTTTCGGGAGCGGGTATTGCTTCCCGGATAGTTGGCGTTGATTTGATGCGTTGTCCGGTTTGTGCTTTTTTCGGCAAGGCAGGCCGTTGGAGCTTTCTTTCGGGTGTCGCTCTTCGGGCGTCGGATTGTATCGGGACATATCTTGTCCCTCTCGGAGTAGGCGGAACGGCCTTATCCGGTCGGGATGGTCGGACATGTTCCGGCCTGAGGGTCCCCGAAGTGGCTGCTCTCTGTGCTTACCGTTTGGTTGTCAGGCGGACAAGTTATTTTAAAAAAATTTAATTTTGTTGTTTAATATCGGGCAATGTCGTAATTTTGCGTGTTCGGAGATGCGGTACGGTTGTTGTCGCCTCCCCGTCGGGTAACAGGCAGTTTAAGGTTGTATAACATTTTAAATATGAAAGAGATGTCAGAGATTGTAAGTGTACATGCAAGGGAGATAATCGACTCCCGAGGAAATCCCACGGTAGAGGTCGAGGTGACGACGGCCAGCGGTGCTTTCGGCCGTGCTGCGGTTCCGAGCGGTGCCTCCACGGGTGAACATGAGGCGCTGGAGCTGCGCGACGGAGACAAGGGGCGTTACCTGGGTAAGGGCGTGCTGAAAGCCGTGGCCAATGTAAACGATGTGATTGCTCCGGAAATTATCGGAATGGAGGTTACCGACCAGGTAGGTATCGATAAGACGATGCTTCAACTCGACGGGACTCCTACCAAAAGCAATCTCGGGGCCAATGCGATACTCGGTGTTTCGCTTGCTTGTGCGCGTGCGGCGGCAGACCTGCTCGGCATGCCGCTCTACCGTTATATCGGCGGGGTGAATGCCAAGACGCTGCCGGTTCCCATGATGAACATCATCAACGGCGGCTCCCACTCCGATGCGCCCATTGCGTTCCAGGAGTTCATGATACGTCCGGTAGGTGCACCCTCTTTCCGAGAGGGACTCAGGATGGGGTCGGAAGTATTCCACAACCTCAAGAAAGTGCTGCATGAACGCGGCCTGAGCACCGCAGTGGGTGACGAGGGCGGTTTCGCCCCGGCACTGAACGGTACCGAAGATGCAATCGAATCCATCATAGAGGCTATCAAAAGGGCAGGTTACAAGCCGGGACGCAAGGAGGATGGCGGCGATGTGGCCATTGCCATGGACTGTGCGTCGAGCGAGTTCTATGCGGACGGCATCTACGATTACACCAAGTTTGAAGGTGCCAAGGGTGCCAAGCGTACCTCGGCCGAGCAGGTGGCTTATCTTGAAGAGCTCGTTGCGAAATATCCGATAGATTCGATAGAGGACGGTATGAGCGAGAACGACTGGGAAGGGTGGCAGCTTCTTACGGCGAAACTCGGTGGACGCTGCCAGCTCGTGGGCGACGACCTCTTCGTGACGAACGTGGAGTTCCTCAAAAAAGGAATCGAGATGGGGTGTGCCAATTCCATCCTTATCAAGGTGAATCAGATAGGTACGCTGACCGAGACGATGGACGCCATCGAGATGGCCCATCGTGCCGGCTATACCAGCGTGACTTCGCACCGTTCCGGAGAGACGGAGGATGCAACCATCGCCGACATTGCGGTGGCTACGAACTCCGGCCAGATTAAGACCGGTTCGATGTCGCGTTCCGACCGTATGGCCAAGTACAATCAGTTGCTCCGTATCGAGGAGGAGCTCGGCGACGAGGCGGTTTACGGATACGCCAAGATTTACAGAAAGTAGACGGTATCCTGCCCCTCTCCTTTTGGGAGAGGCAGGAGCATCGGTAGGCTGTGTGCAAGTCGGCCTGCGATGTGTGGAAGCGGGGAGGGGAGTGTTTTCTTTCCCGCTTTCTTATTTGTATTGGAGGGTGTTTAAATAGCTGCAACGGAGGTGTCCCGGTGGAAATTTCCTGTGCCATACGCTCCTGCCGCATCGGAGAGCGGTTCATACAGATACAGAAAAAGGGAAAAGTGTAATCCGTTCCGTCCTTCCTGCAAACTGCAAACGCAATTCGAATCGATTCAACCTTCCGTCTCCGAAGTTCATGCCGAATTTCAAAGTACCGGGATGTTGCATTTTTTCGTCAAATCTTCCTGGGCTGTCGCTTATCCTTTTTGTATTTTCCCCGTGTATGCAGAGTGTCTTACCGCGGCATAATCTCTGGAAAAGAAAAAGGGGAGGAACCATGTTCCTCCCCTTTTTCCTACTCTTTGCAACGGTTATTTCGCTTCTGCGTTTTCCGCCATCGCTTCGTACTCCTTCTGCGAACCCACGAGGATGTGGTCCCAGTCGCGGACGCCCGTACCGGCAGGTATCAGGTGACCGCAGATGACGTTCTCCTTGAGGTTTTCCAGCGGGTCCACCTTGCCGTGGATGGCCGCTTCGTTGAGCACTTTGGTCGTCTCCTGGAAAGATGCCGCCGACATGAAACTGCTCGTCTGAAGGGCCGCCCGAGTGATACCTTGCAGGATCTGGCTCGATGTGGCCGGTACGATGTCCCGTACCTCGACCAGTTTCTGGTCCTTGCGTTTGAGGATGGAGTTCTCGTCGCGCAGCTTGCGCATCGAAATTATCATGCCCGGCTGTACGTTCTGCGAATCTCCGGCATCGGTTACAACCACCTTGTCGTAGAGGGAGTCGTTCTCCTCCATGAATTCCCACTTGTCCACGATTTGCTCTTCGAGGAACCGCGTGTCGCCCGGGTCCTGAATCTGCACCTTGTTCATCATCTGGCGCACGATAATCTCGAAATGCTTATCGTTTATCTTCACGCCCTGTCCGCGGTACACTTCCTGTACTTCGTTGACGATGTACTCCTGTACCTTGGTCGGGCCCTGAATGGCGAGGATGTCGCTCGGGGTGATGGCTCCGTCGGAGAGCGGCATGCCTGCTTTCACGTAGTCGTTCTCCTGGACAAGTATCTGGCGCGACAGCGGCACGAGATACCGGCGGATATCGCCGCCCTTGGAGGTAATGATAATCTCGCGGTTACCACGCTTGATTTTGCCGAACGAAACCTCGCCGTCGATTTCCGACACGATGGCCGGGTTCGACGGGTTGCGGGCCTCGAACAGCTCCGTAACGCGGGGCAGACCGCCCGTGATGTCGCCCGCCTTGCCGAAGGCACGCGGTATCTTGATGAGGGTATCGCCCGCCTTGATTTTGGCGTTCTCCTTCACCACGATGTGTGCGCCTACCGGCAGGTTGTACTGTTTCACTTCGTTGCCCTCGTTGTCGAGGATGCGGATGACGGGGTTCTTCGTCTTGTCCCTGCTTTCGATGATGACCTTCTCGCGCAGACCGGTCTGTTCGTCGGACTCGTCGCGGTAGGTGACGCCTTCGATGATGTTGTCGAATGCTATCTTACCGTCGTGTTCCGATATGATGACCGCGTTGAACGGGTCCCATTCGCAGATTACGTCGCCGTTCTGGATTTCATCCCCGTCGAACTTGAAGAGGTGCGAACCGTAAGGCAGGTTGTGCGTGTAGAGCACGATATCCGTGTGGTTGTCCACGATACGCATTTCGGAGAGACGGCTCACCACGATGTTGACCGTTTCGCCGTCCTTGTCCTTGTGCTTGATGACCTTCAGGTCGTCGATTTCCAGACGGCCGCCGTAGCGTGCGACGACCTGGTTGTCCACCGCCGAACCGCTGGCTACACCGCCGACGTGGAATGTACGAAGCGTCAGCTGCGTACCCGGCTCGCCGATACTCTGTGCGGCGATTACGCCGACCGCTTCACCCTTCTGAACCATGCGGCCCGTGGAGAGGTTGCGGCCGTAGCACTTCGCACATACGCCGTGGCGCGATTCGCAGGTGAGTGCCGAACGTATCTCCACCTGTTCGATGGGCGATTTCTCGATGATTTCGGCGGCTTCCTCCGTAATCTCCTCGCCGGCACGTACGATGATGTCGCCCGTGAGCGGATGGATGATATCGGTAAGTGCCACACGCCCCAGTATCTTCTCGTAAAGTGTCTGCACGACGGCTTCGTTCCGTTTGGTCGCCGTGGCCGTGAGTCCGCGGAGCGTGCCGCAGTCCTCTTCGTTCACGATGACGTCGTTGGCCACGTCCACCAGACGACGGGTGAGGTAACCTGCATCGGCCGTCTTCAGTGCGGTATCGGCCAAACCTTTACGCGCACCGTGCGTCGATATGAAGTATTCCAGCACCGAAAGACCTTCCTTGAAGTTCGAAAGAATCGGGTTCTCGATGACCTGACCGCCTTCCGCACCGGATTTCTGCGGCTTGGCCATCAGACCGCGCATACCGGAGAGCTGACGTATCTGTTCGCGCGAACCGCGGGCGCCGGAGTCGAGCATCATGAATACCGGGTTGAAACCCTCCATGTCGGCTTCGAGTTGGCGGGACACCGTTTCGGTGAGCTCCGAGTTCACGCGCGTCCAGATGTCTATGACCTGATTGTAACGCTCGTTGTTGGTGATGAAACCCATGTTGTAGCTTTCGTACACCTCGTCCACCTTTTCGTAACCTTCCCGAACGAGCTGTTCCTTTTCTTTCGGTATCAGTACCGCGTCGAGGTTGAACGAAAGGCCGCCCTTGAAGGCCATCTGATATCCGAGCGCCTTGATGTCGTCGAGGAACACGGCGGCCTTGTCGGCGCCCGCTTTCTTCATGATGACGCCGATGATGTCGCGCAGGTTCTTCTTCTTCAGGAGGGTGTTGATATATCCCACCTCCTTCGGAACCACCTGGTTGAAGAGGATACGGCCGATAGTCGTCTCCTTGATGAGTTCGCGTTTCGGGTTGCCCTCCTCATCCACCGTATCGACCATTACGCTTACCTTGGCGTGCAGGTCGGCACGGCCTTCGTTGTAGGCGATAATCGCCTCCTCCGGGCCGTAGAATACCAGCCCTTCGCCTTTGGCGCCGGGGCGTGATTTGGTGATGTAGTAGAGGCCGAGCACCATGTCCTGCGAGGGAACGGTGATAGGCGCTCCGTTGGCCGGGTTCAGGATGTTGTGCGAACCGAGCATGAGAATTTGCGCCTCCAGAATGGCGGCATTGCCCAGCGGCAGGTGTACGGCCATCTGGTCGCCGTCGAAGTCGGCGTTGAATGCCGTACATGCCAGCGGATGGAGCTGCAGGGCCTTGCCTTCGATGAGCTTCGGCTGGAAGGCCTGGATACCGAGGCGGTGCAGGGTAGGGGCACGGTTCATCAGTACCGGGTGCCCTTTTATTACATTTTCGAGGATGTCCCAGATGACGGGGTCTTTCCTGTCGATGATTTTCTTTGCCGATTTGACGGTCTTGACAATGCCGCGTTCGATGAGCTTGCGGATGATGAACGGCTTGTAGAGTTCTGCCGCCATATCCTTCGGAATACCCATCTCGTGCATCTTGAGCTCCGGGCCCACGACGATGACCGAACGGGCCGAGTAGTCTACGCGCTTACCGAGGAGGTTCTGGCGGAAACGTCCCTGTTTCCCCTTGAGACTGTCGCTGAGCGATTTCAGCGGTCGGTTGCTCTCCGTTTTTACCGCGTTGTTCTTGCGCGAGTTATCGAACAGGCTGTCCACCGCCTCCTGAAGCATGCGCTTCTCGTTGCGGAGGATGACTTCCGGTGCCTTGATTTCGATGAGCCTCTTGAGGCGGTTGTTGCGGATGATAACGCGGCGGTAGAGGTCGTTCAAGTCGGAGGTGGCGAAACGTCCGCCGTCCAGCGGGACGAGGGGCCTCAGTTCCGGCGGAATGACCGGAATGACCTTCAGCACCATCCATTCGGGTTTGTTGATTTCGCGCGACTCGCGGAACGCCTCGATGATGTGGAGCCTCTTGAGGGCTTCGGCCTTGCGCTGCTGCGAGGTCTCCGTGCTGGCCTTGTGGCGTAGCGAATAGGAGAGCGTATCGAGGTCGAGTCTGCGGAGCATCAGGTCGATGGCTTCCGCACCCATGAGGGCGATGAACTTGTTCGGGTCGTCGTCGTCGAGCTGGGCGTTGCCTTTCGGAAGCTGGGCGAGGATGTCGAGGTACTCCTTCTCCGCCAGCAGGTCCTTCTCCGAAACGCCTAACTCGGCGGCCGCGCCGGGCTGTACCACGATGTACCGCTCGTAATAGATGACCGCATCGAGCATCTTGGTGGGGATGCCGAGCAGGTAGCCTATCTTCGATGGAAGCGAACGGAAATACCAGATGTGCACTACCGGGACGACGAGCGATATGTGCCCCATATGCTCTCTGCGCACCTTCTTCTCGGTCACCTCCACACCGCACCGGTCGCAAACGATACCCTTGTAGCGGATGCGTTTGTATTTTCCGCAATGGCATTCGAAGTCCTTGACCGGACCGAATATCCTTTCGCAGAAAAGCCCGTCCCGCTCCGGTTTGTAGGTGCGGTAGTTGATGGTTTCGGGCTTCAGAACTTCGCCGCTCGAGTTTTCGAGTATCTCCTCGGGCGATGCCAGCCCTATCGATATCTTGCTGAAATTCGAAGTTTTGTTCTCTTTCTTGATTGGCATATCTTTTACTTTCTAAATTATCCGACATGCGGAAAACCGTTTCCGGCCTCCCGGACTCTCCGGCCTGTCGCCGGAAGCTGCCGCCGGCGCCGTCCCTGCCGAGAGGGACGGCGGACGGGGCATCGTCTTACTCCAGCTTGACGCTCAGCGCCAGGCCCCTCAGCTCGTGCAGGAGCACGTTGAGCGATTCCGGGATACCGGCCGGCGGGAGGTTGTCTCCCTTGACGATGGCTTCGTAGGCCTTCGCACGCCCCATGACGTCGTCGCTCTTGATGGTCAGTATCTCCTGCAGGATGTTGGCTGCACCGAACGCTTCGAGCGCCCAGACCTCCATCTCTCCGAATCGCTGGCCGCCGAACTGCGCCTTACCGCCGAGCGGCTGCTGGGTGATGAGCGAATAGGGACCGATGGAACGCGCGTGCATCTTGTCGTCTATCATGTGGCCGAGCTTCAGCATGTATATCACGCCCACGGTAGCCGGCTGGTCGAACTGTTCGCCGGTTCCTCCGTCGCGCAGATAGGTGCGGCCGCTGCGCGGAATGCCCGCCTTGGCCGTGTACTCGTTTATCTCGTCGAGCGTGGCGCCGTCGAAGATGGGGGTGGCGAACTTGAGCCCGAGTTCCTTGCCCGCCCATCCGAGTACGGTTTCGTAAATCTGGCCGAGGTTCATTCGGGAGGGCACGCCCAGCGGGTTCAGTACGATATCCACTATCGAACCGTCGTCGAGGAAAGGCATGTCCTCGTCGCGCACCACTTTCGCCACGATACCCTTGTTACCGTGGCGGCCCGCCATCTTGTCGCCTACTTTCAGCTTGCGTTTCTTGGCGATGTAAACCTTGGCGAGCTGGATGATGCCTGCCGGCAGCTCGTCGCCGTTGGTGAGGTTGTACTTCTCGCGTTTCACGCGGGCATCGAGCTCCTTGTACTTGATGATGTAGTTGTTGATGGTCTGTCCGACGAGGCGGTCTATGCGTTCGTCGCCCACCCACTTGTCCGTATTGAGGTTCAGGTAGTCTATCTCTTCGAGCATCTTGCGGCTGAACTTCGCGCCCTTGCCGTAGAGCTCCGCGCCGAGGTAGTCCTTGATACCCTGCGTGGTCTTGTCCTTCAGTATCGTCCACAGCTTATCCACCAGGACGGCTTTCAGGGCGGCGGCCTCCTTGGCGAACTGTGCGTCGATTTTGTCGAGCTGCACCTTTTCAGCCTGTTTGCCCTTCTTGTTGTCCTTGTTCACGCGGCTGAAGAGCTTCTTGTCGATGACCACACCGTAGAGCGAAGGCTGTGCCTTGAGCGAGGCATCCTTCACGTCGCCGGCTTTGTCGCCGAAAATAGCGCGCAGCAGCTTCTCCTCCGGACTCGGGTCGCTCTCTCCCTTCGGGGTTATCTTGCCGATGAGGATATCGCCCGGCTTGACGTTCGCACCGATGCGGATGATACCGTTCTCGTCGAGGTCTTTGGTCGCATCCTCGCTGACGTTCGGGATGTCGGAGGTCAGCTCCTCCATACCGCGCTTGGTCTCGCGCACCTCCATGATGTACTCGTCCACGTGCACTGACGTGAAGAGGTCTTCGCGCACGAGGCGTTCGGATATCACGATGGCATCCTCGAAGTTGTATCCCTTCCAGGGCATGAACGCCACCTTGAGGTTGCGGCCCAGGGCGAGTTCGCCGTTGTCGGTCGAATACCCTTCGGTGAGTATCTGGCCTTTCGTTACCTTTTCGCCCTGCATGACGGTGGGGCGCAGCGTGATGGACATGTTTTGGTTGGTCTTGCGGTAGCGCGGCAGGATATAGGTGGTCACTTCCGGGTCGAAGCTGACGAGCTTTTCGTCCTCCGTGCGTTCGTAGCGTACCTGTATCTGCTGGGCGTCGGCAAATACCACCTCGCCGTCCTTCTCGGCGACGATATGGATGCGGCTGTCGCCCATCATCTCCGATTCGAGACCCGTGCCCACGATGGGGGCTTCGGGGTTGATGAGGGGCACGGCCTGGCGCATCATGTTCGAGCCCATGAGAGCACGGTTGGCATCGTCGTGTTCGAGGAACGGGATGAGGCTCGCCGCAATGGAGGCTATCTGGTTCGGTGCCACGTCCACCAGATTCACCTGCTGGGCGTTCACCGTCGGATAATCGGCCTCCACGCGTGCCTTGATGCGGTCCGGTTCGAGGAAGTTACCCTCCTCGTCGATACCGGCCGTGGCCTGCGCGATGATGAGGTTCTCCTCCTCTTCGGCGCTCATGTAGACGATGTCCTCGTCCTTCATGTCCACCTTGCCGTTTTCCACGCGGCGGTAAGGCGTCTCGATGAATCCCATGTCGCTTATCTTCGCATAGACGCAAAGCGAGGAGATAAGACCGATATTCGGGCCTTCCGGAGTCTCGATGGGGCAGAGGCGTCCGTAATGCGTGTAGTGTACGTCTCGTACTTCGAAACCTGCCCTGTCGCGCGACAGACCGCCCGGACCGAGGGCCGACAGACGGCGCTTGTGCGTCATTTCGGCCAGCGGGTTTATCTGGTCCATGAACTGCGAGAGCTGGTTCGTGCCGAAGAACGAGTTGATGACGCTCGAGAGCGTCTTGGCGTTGATGAGGTCTATCGGGGTGAAGACTTCGTTGTCGCGCACGTTCATCCGTTCGCGGATGGTACGCGCCATCCTGACGAAGCCCACCGAGAACTGGTTGGAGAGCTGCTCTCCGACGGTCCTTACGCGGCGGTTGCTCAGGTGGTCGATGTCGTCCACGTCGGTTTTCGAGTTGATGAGCGAGATGAGGTATTTGATAATGGCTATCATGTCCTCTTTCGTCAGCACCCTGATTTGCGGGTCGATGTCGAGTTCAAGCTTCTTGTTTATCCGGAAACGGCCCACTTCGCCCAGGTCGTAGCGTTTGTCGGAGAAGAAGAGCTTGTCGATGACATCCCTTGCCGTCGCCTCGTCGGGTGGTTCGGAATTGCGCAGCTGTCTGTATATGTAAACCACCGCTTCCTTTTCGGAGTTGCAGGGGTCTTTCTGTAACGTGTTGTATATGATGGAATAGTCGTTGCCCGTCGCATTCTCCTTGTGCAGGAGGATGCTTTTGGCGCCGCTGTCGATGATTCGGTCTATGTCGTCGGCTTCGAGCACCGTTTCGCGGTCGATGATGACGTCGTTACGCTCGATGGATACCACTTCGCCGGTGTCCTCGTCAACGAAGTCTTCCACCCAGGTGCTCAGTACCCTTGCGGCCAGCTTGCGGCCTACGGCCTTTTTAAGGTTCGCACGGTTTACTTTCACCTCGTCCGCCAGGTCGAATATCTCCAGTATCTGCTGGTCGTTCTCGTAGCCGATGGCACGCAGCAGCGTCGTGACGGGGAGCTTCTTCTTGCGGTCGATGTAGGCGTACATCACGTTGTTGATGTCCGTGGCGAACTCTATCCACGACCCCTTGAACGGAATGATTCGGGCGGAGTAGAGTTTGGTGCCGTTGGTGTGTACGCTCTGCCCGAAGAATACGCCCGGCGAACGGTGTAGCTGCGATACGATGACCCTCTCGGCACCGTTGATGACGAATGTGCCGCGCGGCGTCATGTAGGGGATGGTACCGAAATAGACATCCTGTACCACCGTGTCGAAGTCCTCGTGTTCCGAGTCCGTACAGTAGAGTTTCAGTTTCGCCTTGAGCGGGACGCTGTAGGTCAGGCCGCGTTCGAGGCACTCCTCTATGGAATAGCGGGGCGGGTCGATATAGTAATCGATGAATTCCAGAACGAAGTTGTTCCTTGTATCGGTTATCGGGAAATTTTCCATGAACACTTTGTAGAGCCCCTCGTTCTTGCGGTTCTCTGCGGTGGTGTCGAGCTGGAAAAAGTCGTGGAATGATTTGAGCTGAATCTCCAGAAAATCGGGATAGTGCATCCTTTTTTTCACTGAAGAGAAGCTTATTCTCGGGTTATTTGCTTTTAAGGACATGTAACAAATATGTTTTTGAGTTGAACCCGCGGCATTCGTGGCGCCGTTGCGGGTAGCACATTCTAATCCAAGATAAGTTGGCGTCTATCGCTTGTCAGGTAGTAGTCGCCGGTCGGTTGAGGGTAGGGGGAACCCCGGTGGGCAGGCCGGTAGCCGTTCAGGCCGTGCTTCCTTGTGCGGGGGACCGTTTGTCTTCGCCGGTTAATCACCCTTTTCGTTTCTCGACACAGAAAGCGGCCGTAGCCGCATCCTGTCTCCGTGCGGATGCGGGCGGTGTACAGCCCTCTCCGCTTTCCGTCGCATATCGCCGCAGTTCCCGTTCCGGAGTATCCGAAAGGTGTTTACCCGTTTCGGTGTCTCTCCGGCCTCCGCCCGCGGCGGTCGTTCCGGATAACTCTTTGCCGTTCGTTTTGGCGGATGTCGCTCCCGCCGCTGTGACGTCTCCGCCATCGCTTCCCGGCACCTCTGCTTCGCCCTGCGGCATCTGCTGCCGTGCCTTGTGACAAAATAAACGGCAAAAGGTATAGAGCCTGTCGCCAGACTCTATACCTGAATATGTTCCGAGTTAGAAGTATAAACTATTTAAGTTCAACTTCAGCTCCTGCTTCTTCGAGTTGAGATTTGATAGACTCAGCTTCCTCTTTGGAAACACCTTCCTTGATAGCTTTGGGAGCGCCGTCAACGAGGTCCTTGGCTTCCTTGAGACCGAGACCGGTGATTTCCTTAACGACCTTGATAACGCCTACTTTGGCCTGACCTGCGCTGGTGAGGACAACGTCGTAAGTGGATTTCTCGGCTGCACCTCCTTCGGCTGCACCTGCTGCGGGAGCTGCTGCAACTGCAACTGCTGCGGCTGCAGGTTCGATGCCGTACTCGTCCTTGAGGATAGCGGCCAATTCGGTTACTTCCTTAACTGTCAGGTTTACCAACTCTTCAGCTAATTTCTTGATGTCTGCCATTGTTGTATTGATTATTGTTTGTTTAATGTTTTTGTTAATGTCTTATTGCCTCCCGGCGACCTTCAAGCGGCTGTCGCAGCCGTTTCTTTCTGTACGGATGCCGGTAGGACTTCCGCTAATTGTTCCTCTCTTCGAGAGCTTTTACGATACCTGCGACCTTCTGTCCCGCAGCGCCGGCAAGGGCGGAAATAACGTTCTTGGCCGGAGACTGGAGCAGACCGATGATATCCCCGATAAGCTCTTCGCGGCTCTTGATGGCTACGAGCATGTCGAGGTTCTGGTCGCCGACATAAATACAATCCTCTACGTATGCAGCCTTGAGCACCGGTTTCCCCTGCGGGTTCTTCTTACGGAACTCCTTGATGACCTGTGCCGGAGCTTTGTTTACGGAGGAGAACATAATCGAAGTCGCGCCGCTGAGCACTCCGATGAGCTGCTCGTCGGCCTTGTCGGTTGCCTCCAATGCTTTCTCGAAAAGGGTATTCTTCACGACCATGAGATTTACCTCCTTTTCGAAGCACTGACGGCGGAGTGCCGCAGTCTGCTCGGCGTTGAGTTCGGCTATGTCCGTTATGTAGAAATGAGGGTATTCGTTGAGCTTGGCGGCCAGAGACTCTATTACCTGTCTTTTTTCTTCCCTGTTCATTGTCTTCGGAATTTTTATTTCGTGTCAATAGATTTGGGATCTATCTGTAAGCCGCAGCTCATTGTCGAGGAGAGATAGATGCTGAGGATGTAGGAACCCTTAGCGGCGGACGGTTTCAACTTGATGATTGTTCCGAGGAACTCCTTCGCGTTGTCGGCTATCTGTTCGGCAGTGAACGAAGCCTTGCCTATCGAAGAGTGGATGATGCCGTACTTGTCGACCTTGAAGTCGATTTTACCGGCCTTGACCTCTTTGACCGCTTTGCCCACCTCCATGGTGACCGTACCGGTCTTGGGGTTCGGCATGAGTCCGCGCGGACCGAGAATACGGCCCAGCGCACCTACTTTCGCCATTACGTTGGGAGTAGTGATGATGACGTCCACATCGGTCCAACCTCCTTTGATTTTCTCGATGTATTCGTCGAGTCCCACGTAATCGGCGCCGGCCTCTTTCGCTTCGTTCTCCTTGTCGGGAGTACAAAGCACGAGCACCCTTACTGTTTTACCTGTACCATGCGGCAGGGTAACGACACCCCTGACCATCTGGTTTGCCTTGCGGGGGTCTACGCCCAGGCGTACGTCCATGTCCACGGACGCGTCGAATTTCGTAAAGGTAATCTCCTTCAGAAGTTCGGCGGCCTCACTCAGTTTGTAAACCTTGTTCGGCTCCACCTTCGCAAGCATTGCTTTCTGATTCTTGGTCAGCTTACTCATCTTCGTCTATTCAATTACTTTTTAGGAAATTCGCCGACAACGCTGACACCCATGCTGCGGGCCGTTCCGGCAACCATGCGCATTGCAGACTCGACCGTGAAGCAGTTCATATCGCTCATCTTATCCTTGGCGATAGCCTCGACCTGCTCCCACGTAATCTGACCGACCTTGTTGCGGTTCGGCTCGGCTGACGCAGTGCTAATCTTGGCTGCTTCCTTAATCTGGACGGCTACGGGCGGCTGTTTAACGACGAAGTCGAACGACTTGTCGCTGTACACGGTGATGATAACCGGCAGGACCTTCCCCGCCTTGTCCTGGGTACGCGCATTGAACTGCTTGCAGAAGTCCATGATATTGACTCCCTTCGAACCGAGCGCGGGACCCACGGGGGGTGAAGGATTTGCGGCACCACCTTTTATCTGCAATTTAATAAATGCAGCAACCTCTTTTGCCATAGTTTTCCTTGGTTAATTACTCTTTTTCAACTTGCATAAAACTCAACTCCATAGGAGTCTTGCGTCCGAATATCTTCACGGAGACCGTGAGCTTCTTGCGGTCGTTGTCGACGGCCTCTATGACCCCCGAGAAACTTGAGAACGGCCCATCCGTAACCTTGACCGTCTCGCCGACAAAGAAAGGAATCTCGTTCTCCTCCTCACCCTGACTCAATTCGTCGACCCTGCCGAGGATGCGCGCCACCTCCTGTGGACGGAGCGGCGTGGCAATCATGCGTTTGCTGTCCTCCTTGGAGTCGCCGAGGAAGCCGAGTACATTGGGCGTGTTGCGAAGTACATACGGAATTTCTCCTACCATCGCTGCTTCGACAAGTACGTAGCCCGGATACGACACCTTCTCCTTGCTGATTTTCTTTCCGTTGCGGATGGTGTAAACCTTTTCCGTCGGAATCAGCACCTGCGAAATGTACTCCTCAAGGTGGGAGTTGTGAACCATCGTTTCGATGTACTCCTTGACCTTTTTTTCCTTTCCGCCGACGGCGCGTATCACGTACCACTGTCTGGCCTCTTTTTCACTCATAATCTGTAACCTGATTAATAATGAATTACCTTGCCAGATACCTGTAGACTACTTTCATGATATTCTCGAAAGAGAGGTCCATCGCCAGTACGACCACAGCGAATATCAAGGAAGCTACCATGACGGTAATTGCTAAACTCTGCAGCTCCTTCACCGGCGTCCAGGAAACCTTATGAACCAGCTCCGAATAGGATTCTTTGAAATAACGTATAAGTTTTTTCATACTTATATTTTCTTGTTTGCAGGAATGGAGGGATTCGAACCCCCATCAACGGTTTTGGAGACCGCTATTCTACCCTTGAACTACATTCCTATGATGCGGCCGGATTGTCGTAAAGCCTTTAATATTCAGCCCCCGGCCGCATATCGGTAAACGGGCACAGCGCATCTGCCGCGCCCGTCGTAATCATCGTCGGTTACTCGATAATCTTGGTTATCTGACCGGCACCTACCGTACGGCCGCCTTCACGGATAGCGAAACGGAGACCTACGTTGAGGGCAACCGGGTAGATAAGCTCTACGGTAATCGTCGTATTGTCACCCGGCATGACCATATCCACGCCCTCCGGGAGGTGTACCTCGCCGGTTACGTCGAGCGTACGGAGGTAGAACTGCGGACGGTATTTGTTGTGGAACGGGGTGTGCCGACCTCCCTCGTCTTTCTTCAGGATATAAACCTCAGCCTCGAACTTGGTGTGAGGGGTTATGGAACCGGGTTTCGCAACTACCATACCGCGTTTCACATCCTTCTTGTCGATACCGCGCATGAGCAGACCTACGTTGTCGCCGGCTTCACCCTCGTCGAGCAGCTTGCGGAACATCTCCACGCCCGTGCAGGTAGAGGAGAGTTTCTGGCCGATACCGATGATTTCCACCGGGTCGCCTACGTGGATAACGCCGGTTTCGATACGGCCGGTAAGCACCGTACCGCGGCCCGTAATCGAGAATACGTCCTCGACAGGCATGAGGAACGGCTTGTCCACTTCACGCGGAGGCAGCGGTATGTAGCTGTCCACAGCGTCCATGAGCTCCATCACCTTCTCTTCCCACTTCGGTTCGCCGTTGAGTGCGCCGAGTGCGGAACCGCGGATGATGGGAGCGTTGTCGCCGTCGTAGTTGTAGAAGTTGAGCAGGTCGCGGAGCTCCATCTCTACGAGGTCGAGCATTTCCGGGTCGTCCACCATGTCCACCTTGTTCATGAACACCACGATTCTCGGAACGTTCACCTGACGGGCGAGAAGCACGTGCTCGCGGGTCTGGGGCATGGGACCGTCGGTTGCGGCAACCACAAGGATGGCACCGTCCATCTGGGCGGCACCGGTAACCATGTTCTTCACATAGTCGGCGTGACCGGGGCAGTCCACGTGTGCATAGTGACGGGAAGCCGTCTGGTACTCTACGTGCGAGGTATTAATCGTGATACCGCGTTCCTTCTCCTCCGGAGCGTTGTCGATAGAGTCGAAGCTGCGGAGTTCCGAGAGGCCCTTCTTTGCAAGTACGGTGGTAATTGCGGCGGTGAGGGTCGTTTTACCGTGGTCCACGTGTCCGATGGTACCGATATTTACGTGCGGCTTGGACCTGTCAAATTTCTCTTTTGCCATAATTTGATAGTTATTTAGGAATTAATTTAAAAAAATTCTTGCCGTTTCTTACGGAACTTCCGGCCCGGTTTTCGTCGTTTCGGCGACCTGTTTTCCGGTCCCTGCGCTCTACGGACAAATCCGGCGGCAAGGGCATATTTTACCCGCCTGGCCGGAAAACGGATAAATCCGCCGTGCACTCCGTTCGCAAAAAACGCAGTGATATAAAAAACGTCCTCCGGACATTTGTCCGCAAAAGAACCTGCTGATTTTTATACCACCTCGCCCGAATCGTTCATGGCCGGCCGGCGCGAGCAGGACGGTCATGCATATCATCCTTTTTTGAGCGGAAGACGAGGCTCAAACTCGCGACCCTCAGCTTGGAAGGCTGATGCTCTATCAACTGAGCTACTTCCGCTTGTTGGTAAAGGTCGCTATCCCGTCGGGAATCCCGTCCGGAATATCAGCCTTTACTAAAGCCACTTCGGCTTCGTGGGAGAAGATGGATTCGAACCACCGAAGGTATAAACCAGCAGATTTACAGTCTGCCCCATTTGGCCACTCTGGTATTCTCCCGTATCTTGTTAAAACGTTTTCCGCGCTCTTTTGCCGTTCTCCTCTTTTGTGATGCGGTGTCCGGCTTTTCCGCCCCTCCTTCGAGCCGATGGAGGGATTCGAACCCCCGACCAGCTGATTACAAATCAGCTGCTCTGGCCAACTGAGCTACATCGGCATGGCTTTCGGGGTGACAAAAATAGCGATAAAATCTTAATGTGCAAAAAATAAGCGCAAAAAAACGTCGCGTATCTCAAAATGCAAAGAACCGTTTTCTTTCCTTTCCGTCCCCGCGGGATTCCGGCGTTTTTTGCCGGGCCGTGCGAAGAGGAAAATTCGCCCGCAAAAGTACGACAGTTTTTCAGAATAAAAAATAATGGGCGACTTTTTTCCGCACAAACCGTCGTGTCGGAGGCTTTGCGGTGGAGGACAAGGCGGTTCGGGACGGGCATGATGGGAAAGGAGGCTTTCGGGAGGCGGCGATATCGTTTGCGGTTTGAGCAGTCCGGATGTGCAAATGTGTATATATTGTTGCAAATTCTATCCGTATGTACTATCATTGCCGGAGATTGTTGTATCTGATATTTATCTGTTAACCAAAAACTTTCTGACTCATGAAAAAATGTTTTGTGACTTTGGCGGCTGCCCTGGCGATGTGTGGGACGGCTGTGGCCCAGATTTCTGCCGGCGATTACATGATAAAAGGCCGCGTGGGGTTGAATACGGCAGGGGTACTGCCGTATGAAAGTCCGTTCGGAGGAAAATACGCAAGCTCTTATAACCTCGTGGCCTTTACACCGCAGTTTGAATATTTTGCTACGGACAGACTGTCGGTCGGTTTTTCTGCGGGGATATTGAATGCATGGTCGAGAGACAAGGCGGACTACGAACAGTTGGGAAAAAGCATTGATAAAGACGGGGTATTGGGCTACTTCGTAGGGCCTTCCGTCAATTATTATATACCTCTCGGCAATAGGTTCTATTTGTCTTTCAATGGATTCGTCGGGTATTTCGGGATGTCGTCGTGGTCGGTGTACAAAGTCGGTGACAACAAGGAAAAGGGTAGCAGTTGTGCGAATTTCGGAATACTCTCCGTCGTGCCCATGCTGAATTATTTCATCAATGACCGTTGGATGCTTACCCTTTCCGCAGGGAATGCTGCACTTGCATTGGGCGGTGAGGACGGTATGGATACTCCGATGTATTATGCCGGCGTCAATTGGGGAACACCCATGTTGGGCATCGGGTTCAAGTTCTGATGGATAGAGGACCGTTTTCCGTCCGGTGCCGGTACGATGCGTGCCGTCGGCTGGTCGGGAGCCGTATGCGGCAGTTTTCCTGCGGGAAAGCCTGCCGCTTTTTATTCGTCGTATCTGCAAAAATGATTGACTTTTATGTTGTTGCATTTTTCCGTCGGGCGACGTATCTTCGCCGGAGACTCGGCGGTGTTCTTGATTCGCGGGAGAAGGGGACGTTGTCGTATTGGGTAATCCGACCGACAGGCCGGATGCCGGATTCATTCATGTTAAAATGACGGGACGATGAGATTTTATGGTTTGTGCGCGGTCGCTTGCGGTGTGTTGCTGGCGGCCGTATCCTGCAAGGAAAAGACGGTGGACGGCACCGGCGGAACGGAGCGGCAGGAGGGGATTCATTACGTGAAATCCGTGAAGAGCGTTTGCGAACTCTTTGGGGCCGTTTCCGAAAGCAAAGCTGTATTTCGTTACGACGATGCCTGGCGGCTGTCGCGTATCGATGTTACCGATGAGGACGGCAGCTATGCGGTCGGATATGCGTGGGAGGAGACAAAGCTCACGGTAACTACCGATTACGGCGATGGAGAGAGCTTCCGGGGTACCTTCTCGCTGGACGGTTCCGGTCGGATAACGGAACTGACGATTACCGGCGGCGAGGAGGCTGTGCGGTGGAAATATACCTATGAGAACGGCGCGGTCGTCGAGTATCGCAGCAATCTGGTGACGCGGGTCGGTGGCATCGTATGGGATGCCGGGAATATCGTTTCGGCCGATTTGCTGTATGCGTTCGAGGACCCGGACGATGACGAGGGGGAGGGGGATGTGTGGACCGAGTTGTTGGCATGTACTTACAGTCCGCACGCCAATACCTACAGTATCGACATGAATGCGTTGACATGCAGTTATTTTAATCCCCTTTCAACGGTGGTTCCCCGTTTCGAGGGGGTCTCTTGTGCCGGACTGCTTTCGTCGTTCCGATGCGCGGAGAGTTCCTATGGCGAGACGGAGGCTGCGGAGATATCGTATGAAACGGACACAACGGGCCGCATTGTCCGTATGACGGTGAACTATGGTTACGGGAGTAGCGACAGGTATGCTTTTACCTATTACGACTGACGGCCGAACCGGAAAGGCGGTCAGTAGGAATCGGCGGGGGCGTTCGTTTTTGCGGGTACTCCTGTTCGTTGCGCGTTGGAGGCCGCGAAAGGATGTGCATCGAGTGCATGACGGCGGCTGCAGTGATGGGAACGGTGCCCGTTTTTATATTCGATTCTGCGTGTCGTGTGCGGATTGCCGGCTGTAGGAGTACGAACGAGGGTGCCCGCTTTAGCGGGCACCCTCGTTCGTCATTGTATGGCGTGCCGTGCGGAGGGGATTACTCCTGCATGAGAATTTCGAGTATCTTGATAGCTGCCGTGGCTATCGGCGTGCCGGGGCCGAAGATGGCGGCGGCGCCGTCGGCATAGAGTTCCTCGTAATCCTGCGCAGGGATGACGCCGCCCACGATGACCACGATGTCCTCGCGGCCCAGCTTCTTGAGTTCGGCGATTATCTGCGGGACGAGGGTGAGGTGCCCTGCGGCGAGCGACGATACGCCCACCACGTGCACGTCGTTTTCGACGGCCTGTTTGGCCGCTTCGGCCGGCGTCTGGAAGAGCGGGCCCATGTCCACGTCGAACCCGATGTCGGCGTAGCCCGTAGCCACCACTTTGGCGCCGCGGTCGTGGCCGTCCTGGCCGAGTTTGGCAATCATGATGCGCGGCTGGCGCCCCTCCCTCCGTGCGAACTCCTCGGCCATCGCCTTGGCTTTCGCGAAATTCTCGTCTGTCTTCACTTCGCTTGAATAAACTCCCGATATGGAACGTATTACGGCTTTGTAGCGGCCCACCACCACTTCGCAGGCATCCGATATCTCGCCGAGCGTCGCCCGCACCTTCGCGGCCTCCACGGCGAGTTCGAGCAGGTTGCCTTTTCCGCTGCGGACGCATTCGGTGATAGCGGCCAGCGCCCGCTGCACGTCGGCCTCGTTGCGGTTGGCCCGCAGGTCATGCAGTCGCTTGATTTGCGCCTCGCGCACGGCCGTGTTGTCCACGGCGAGGATGTCGATGGGGTCTTCCTTCGGCAGGCGGTATTTGTTCACGCCTACGATGATTTCGCTGCCGGAGTCGATGTGGGCCTGCTTGCGTGCGGCCGCCTCCTCGATGCGCATCTTCGGAATACCCGTTTCGATGGCTTTCGCCATGCCGCCGAGGCTTTCGATTTCCTGGATGTGTTCCCATGCCTTGTGGGCGATTTCGTGCGTCAGCGCCTCCACGTAATAGGAACCTGCCCACGGGTCCACCTCCTTCGTGATGTAGGTCTCTTCCTGGATGTAAATCTGCGTGTTGCGGGCGATACGTGCGGAGAAGTCCGTCGGCAGCGCGATGGCCTCGTCCAGCGCGTTGGTGTGCAGCGACTGCGTGTGACCGAGTGCCGCACCCATGGCCTCGATGGCGGTGCGGGCCACGTTGTTGAACGGGTCCTGCTCGGTGAGCGACCAGCCGGAGGTCTGGCAGTGCGTGCGCAGCGCCATGGATTTCGGGTTCTTCGGGTTGAACTGGCTCACAATTTTAGCCCACAGGAGCCTTGCGGCACGCATCTTGGCGATTTCCATGAAGTGGTTCATGCCCACGCCCCAGAAAAACGAAAGGCGCGGCGCGAACTGGTCCACGGTCATGCCCGCATTGATACCGGCGCGGATGTACTCCAGACCGTCGGCCAGCGTATAGGCCAGCTCGATGTCGGCCGTTGCCCCCGCCTCCTGCATGTGGTAGCCGGAAATGGAGATGGAGTTGAACTTGGGCATGTTCTTGGCCGTATATTCGAAGATGTCGGCGATAATCCGCATGGAGAATTCGGGCGGGTAGATGTAGGTGTTGCGCACCATGAACTCCTTGAGGATGTCGTTCTGTATCGTGCCGGCCATCTGGTCGAGACGGACGCCCTGTTCGAGCCCGGAGACGATGTAGAAGGCCAGTACCGGGAGCACGGCGCCGTTCATCGTCATCGATACGGACATCTGGTCGAGCGGAATGCCGTCGAAGAGCACTTTCATGTCCTCCACGGAGCATATCGAAACGCCCGCCTTGCCCACGTCGCCCACCACGCGCGGATGGTCGGCGTCGTAGCCGCGGTGGGTGGCGAGGTCGAACGCCACCGAAAGACCCTTCTGCCCCGATGCGAGGTTGCGGCGGTAGAAGGCGTTGCTCTCTTCGGCGGTCGAGAAGCCGGCGTACTGACGGATGGTCCACGGACGCATCACGTACATCGTGCTGTACGGGCCGCGCAGGAACGGGGCGATGCCGGCCGCATAGTTGAGATGTTCGAGCCCTTCGAGGTCCTTTTCCGTATAGGAGCCCTTGACGGGTATCTGTTCGGCGGTCATCCACACGCTTTCGCCGTGGCCGCCCTTTCCGGCGTGGCAGCACTTGGCGGGCCCGCCTTCGTATGTCATTTCTGAAAATTTTGCTCTCATCGTTCTGTCGTGTGTTACCCCTTGTTAGATTCCGAGTTCCTTAACGTATTCCCTGAGGGTTTCGAGTACGTTGCTCCTTACGCTGATGAAGCGGGTGATGCCCTGCGCTTCGAGTTCGGGCTGCGATGCCGGTGCACCGGCCACGACGAAGAGCGCCCGTTCGTCGAGCAGTTCTTTCGCTTTCGGGGCGAGCGTTGCGTAATCGTCGTCCGCGGCGCAGATGACCACGATTTCGGCTCCGGAGTCGAGCGCGGCTTTCGCGCCTTCCTCCACCGAATGGAAGAAGGTGTTGTCCACTACCCGGATGCCTGCGCAGGCGAAGAAGTTGCATGCGAACTGCGAGCGGGCGCGCGCCATGGCGAGCGTGCCGCAGGTGAGCATGAAGGCCCGCGGACTGCGGCCGCTGCGGTCCACCTTCAGGCGGAGTTGTTCGAAGGCCATGCCGCCGCGGTAGGGGCGCAGTACCTTGGCGTCCCATGCCTGCGGCGTGATGCACGCTTCGGTAATGGCGCTGTCGGCCACTTCGTTGAAATTAGGGTATTGGTTCGTGCCGAGGAGTACGATGCGGCGCGTGGCCACGGCGTTGTCCTTCGCCTCGGCCGAAGCCTTCACGGCGTCGGGAATGAAACCGTCGCGGAAAGCGGCCGTATAACCGCCCCGTTCCTCCACTTCCTTGAAGAGCTTCCATGCCTGCTCGGCGATGCTCTGCGTGAGGTTTTCGATGTAATAGGAACCGCCGGCGGGGTCTACCACGTTATCGAAATGGGACTCGTTCTTGAGCAGCAGCTGCACATTGCGGGCGATGCGCGAGGAGAACTCCGTGGGGCTTTCGTAGGCCGTATCGAACGGGAGCACTTCCAGCGAGTGTACTCCGGCCAGCGAGGCGCTCATCGCCTCGGTCGTACCGCGCAGCATGTTCACGTAGGGGTCGTAGGCGGTGATGTTCCAGCCCGATGTCACGGCGTGGGTGAACATTTTGCGGGCGCAACCGCCCGTGTAGGCGTTTACGATGTTGGCCCACAGCATGCGTCCGGCACGGAACTTGGCCATCTCCATGAAGTAATTGGAGCTGACCGCCATCGAGAAGCGGATGGTCCGGGCAGCCTCTTCGGCGCTCAGCCCTGCTTCCGTCAGTTTTACGAGGTATTCGTGTCCTGCCGCGAGCGTGAAGGCCAACTCCTGCGTAATGGTCGAACCGCTGTTCTGGAACGTTTCGCCCGAGACGGTCACGAATTTCGCCTTGGGCCACGCCTTGGCCCCCCGGACGAACCCGGCGATGGTCTTGTAACACTGCTGTCCGTCGTCGCCGTCGCAGAAGGCGCCCGTGAGCGAAAGCTGCCGGATGAGCGGGTCGTAGCCGAAGAAGACGCGGAATTTCTCCGGGTCCGCCTTTTTGGCTTCGGCCACCGACAGCACCTTGTCGGGCAGTTCGGCGTCCGGTTTTCCGCTGAAAGCCAGTTCGGTGGCGTTCAGGTCGATGTCGGCCATGAGGTCGGCGACCTGCTGCGCGGAGAGCTTTTCCGACAGGTCGAAACCGATGGAGTCGGCACCCGCTTCCACCGCATGTAGGGCGAGACGGTTGGCCTCGGCCACGTCTTTCACCGCGATGGTTTCGTGGATGCGCCAGCGGTTGTTGCACCGGTTCCCCCTGACGTAGGGGAATTCGCCGCTTTTTTTACCTAAATACTTGATTCCTTCGAGGTCTTCGGCCCGGTAGTACGGGCGGACATTGAACCCCTCGGTCGTGCGCCATACCAGTTTTTTCTGGTAATCGGCTCCCTTGAGGTCGGCCGTTATCACCGCTTCCCACTGTTCGGTGCTCACCGGCGGGAATTGGGAGAACAGCTTCTCTTCCGTGTTATTTGCCATAACTTTTATATGAAGGTTAATATCTTGTCGTCACTTAGGATTCTTAATCGCTTCAACCTACAAAGTTATAAATTTTTTGATAAGGTGATGGGACCGGCATTAAATTGTTAGCGGATTCACAGTGTTGCCGGACCGTTTACCGTTCCACCCGTGCAATGAGGCTGATGGGAAAGCGGAACGACCACTCTGTATCCTCCCACGCATCGCCCTGGTTGTATCGGACGCAGCTCCGGGCGCCCGTGAGGCCTATCGGAAAACGGATTTGCCCGGTCAGGGAACTGCTGATATGTTGGTAGGCTACGATGAGGTCGTCATCGGTCACGATGTGGAGGTCGGCGAGGTTTATCGTTACGGTAGTCGGGTCGTCGGTTCGCGGTACGGAGGCGTAGATGGGCTGCCGGAGGATGTTCACGAAGCGCCCCGTTTCGTCCCGGCCGTAGATGTTGAGCCGGAAGGCCAGGTCGTCGTACGAACAGCTCAGGACGTTTATCCGGACTTCTTCCAGCCAGGTCCTTTTTTTGATTTTGATTATCGTACCGAATTCTACGCCGGTCAGGTCATCCTGATGCACCGCCTCCATCAGCGGCGACCTGAAATTGTTGCCCAGCCGTTTGAGCCGGGTTTTCACCGGTACGACGGTCACTTCCTCGATGACCTGGGGTACGGGGGCGAGGAAGGCGTCGAACGTGCCGTCCTGCGGGATGTCCCGCAGACGGACGGTGCATGTGTCGTAACCGATACAGTTGAAGCTGAGCGTATGGTCGGGGGTGACGGTACCTGCGTCGATCGAATAGATGCCGTGCCCGTCGGCGACCGTACCGCGGCCCGTGCCGTTGAACCAGATGTTCGCGTAGCCGACCGGCTCTCCGGTCGTGCGGTCGGTGACGGTACCGTGTACGGTCTGCCCGGAAACCGTGCCCCATGCCTGCGGCAGCAGGAGGGCAAAGCAGAGAAGCGATGCGAATTTCATCCGTGTGTCGTTTGCCGGGCGGAATGTCCGTCCGAAAGTTATGACCCGAATCGGCTAAATTGATTACTTTTGTAAAAATAGAAATAATTCTGCTTATGTACGGCAGTTTGCGGGAATATATCGACCTGCTCGAACGGGAGGGCGAGTTGGTACGGATAAAGGCATGCGTGAATCCTGTGGAGGAGATGGCGGAGATAGCCGACCGGGTGGTGAAGCATGGCGGGCGGGCGCTGCTTTTCGAGAATACGGGGACGGCGTTTCCGGTGGCGATGAACCTCTTCGGTTCCGACCGTCGGATGGCGCTGGCCCTCGGCGTCGCTTCGCTGGATGAACTTCCGGCCCGGATAGAGCGGCTGGTCGGCGAGGTCATGTCGCCCAAAGGTTCGTTCGTCCAGAAAATAGGGGCCTTGCCGTTGCTGGGCGAAGCGGCCCGCTGGTTCCCGAAACGGATGCGCGGTCGCGGTGCGTGTCAGCAGGTCGTCCGCACGGGCGGCGATGCCTCGCTTGACCTGCTTCCGGTGCTTAAGTGCTGGCCCGCCGACGGCGGGCGCTTCGTGACGCTGCCCATGGTGAATACGGCAGACCCGGCGACCGGAGCGGTCAATGTGGGCATGTACCGCATGCAGGTGTTCGACGGCCGCACCACGGGGATGCACTGGCACATGCACAAGACCGGCGCGAAACATTACGAAGCCTATCGGCGTGCGGGACGGCGGATGCCCGTGAGTGTCTGCCTCGGCGGCGATCCGGCCTACACCTACGCCGCCACTGCGCCCGTGCCGGACGGCATCGACGAGTATCTGCTGGCGGGATTCCTGCGGGGTCGGCCCGTGCGGCTGGTTAGGTGCGTGACGAACGACCTCTATGTCCCGGCCGACTGTGATTTCGTAATAGAGGGGTACGTGGACCCGGCCGAAGAGAAGGCGGTGGAGGGCCCCTTCGGCGACCATACCGGTTTCTACTCCCTCGAAGACCGTTATCCGCTCTTTCATGTTACGGCGGTGACGCACCGCCGTGACGCTGTGTGGCCCGCCACGGTGGTGGGTATTCCGGTGCAGGAGGACTATTATATGGCGCAGGCGACGGAGAAGATATTCCTTGCTCCCATCCGGCTCGCCCTGCAGCCCGATATGGAGGAGATGTATATGCCTGCCCCGGGGGTGGCGCACAACCTCGCCGTCGTGGGACTGCATGTTCGTTATCCGGGGCATGTGCGACAGGCCGTCTCTTCGCTGTGGGGAGCGGGGCAGATGATGTTTAACAAATACATGCTCGTCGCACCGGCGGGCAGCGACGTGCGTACTCCGCAGGAGTTGGCCCGGCTGCTGCGCGGCGTGGAGCCGGAACGGGCGGCCATTCGCGGCGAAGGGGCGCTCGACGTGCTTGACCACGCTGCGGCCGAGACCGGTTACGGAGGCAAGCTCGCACTCGACCTGACCGGTGTTCCGGAGGGAGAGGTACCCCTCCTGGCCGTGCCGGAGCGAATCGTTCCTGCGGGGGGTATCGCGGCGTGGAGCATGGCATTCTATGCGGAGTGGGGTATCGTGGCGCTTTATGCCGAGCCCGGTGCCGAGGCGGACATTGCCGCTTTCGTCCGGGAGAACTGTCCGGAGGCCCGCATCGCCGTGCTCTTCGATACCGCTGCGCAGGGGTTGGACGGCGGCGACCTGCTGTGGCTGGCCACGGCCGATACCGATGCCGGGCGCGATATCCGTTTCAGCGGCGGTACGCTGCTGGCCGATGCGCGGACGAAGCTGCCGGGGAGCGGGACGGACTATCCTCCGCGTTTCCCGAATGTGGTCGCCGCTTCCGAAGCCACGATTGCGCTTGTGGATGCACGGTGGAAGGAGTATGACATAGGCGAGTTTCTGCCCTCTCCTTCGGACCGTTACTGTCGGCTGCTGCGCGGCGGAGGGGCGGAGATTTCGTAGGAGCGGCGGGGTATCCGAACGGTTGCGTGCCGTTCGTGAGGCGTGACCTTGCATGTTTGCAGTACAAACAGAGACAGTATAATAATATATGGCTTCCGACAGGAATCGTACCCGGCGGTGCTGGGAGTTCCCGGCCCGTGAGCGCAGGGCGGTATTGTTGCTGCTCCCGTTGCTCGGTGCGCTCGTGTGGCTCGTGTCGGAGACGCTCCGGCCCCGGTTCGGCGACAGTGCCCCGCTGCTGGGCGATACGCTTGCCGAGGAGGAGAAACACCCGGCCGGCGGTGCCGATACGGTTGGAGTGCGCAGGCTCCGGTTGTTCCGTTTCGACCCCAATACCGTAACGTATGAGGAGTTGCGCCTGCTGGGGATTGCTCCGCGTACCGCCGCGGGTATCGTCAAGTACCGGACAGCGGGCAAGGTGTTCGCCATCCCGGAAGATTTCGCCGCTTGTTACGGCATCACCGATTCGGCGTATGCCGTACTGAAACCTTATATCGATATAGGAGAAGCCTACCGGATGCGGATACGGGAGCCTCGGACGGCGGAGCGGCGTCGTCTGTCTTCCGTGACGCCGGAGGGAAACGGGCGGACCGCGATGGCGCGCGCCGGGGCGGATGTTTCCGATACGGCTTCCGGTGCCGAAAACGGGCTGGTACCGTTCGACCCGAATGCGCTCGGCGAGGAGGGATTCGTCGGACTCGGTTTTACGCCCCGTCAGGCCCGGACAATCATCAACTTCCGTGAAGCCTGCGGCGGTTTCCGCACGGCGGCCGATTTTGCCCGTTCCTATGCGGTATCCGAGGAGATGTTTGCCCGGTTGAAACCTTATATCGTCATCGCTCCGCCTGAGGAAGAGTCAGCCGGGAAAGAGAGCGGACAGGCGGCAGGGAACGGCGGTGCGGCGGCCTCCCTGCCGGTGGAACTGAACCGTGCCGATTCCGCAGCGCTGGTGGCCGTAAGCGGGATAGGGCCCGCGACCGCATCGGCCATCCTCGCCTATCGGGAGCGTCTGGGCGGATTCTGCAATCGGAGACAGGTGGTGGAGACCGGGGTGGTGACGGAACGCAATTGGGAGCGGATGAAGGAACAAATTTGGGCGGACAGTTGCGCAATTCGGAAAATTGATATTAACTTTGCAGCCCCGAACGCTGTTGCAAGGCATCCCTACATTACGCCGCGGACCCTGCGGAAGATACTTCGCAACAGGCAATTGAAAGGAGGTTGGAGTACGATTGAGGATATGGTCGAAGACAATACGTTGACGAACGAGGAGGCCGGAAGACTGGCCCCGTATCTTCATTTCGGCACCGTCCCCCTGTGAGGGACGGGCCGCGCCGGAGGTTCCGGTACCGCAGCGGATGCGGAAGGTGTCCGCAGGGACATGCAACCGAATTTCAATAACCAAAAATAGTTACGACAATGATTATCATGCCTATCAAGGAGGGTGAAAACATCGAGAGGGCCCTCAAGAAGTTCAAACGTAAATACGAAAGGACGGGAGTTCTCAAGGAGCTCCGTCGCCGCCAGTACTTTACCAAACCTTCGGTGGTGAAGCGCGAGCAGAAAATACATGCCATTTACGTAGAGCAGCTCCACCGCAACGAAGAGGAGTAGCGTTCCGGCCGGCTGCCGCTCCCCGCAGGTTATTCGTACCGTACGGTACGAAGGCTGGGGGCGGGAATGGAAATGAGAACGGGGCGACGGAAAACCCGTCGCCCCGTTTTGTATCTCCTACCTGAGTAGCTGGCGGAAAAGAACGTGCGCTTTTCGGCAGTTTTCTCGTTCGGCCGAAGCGAACGGCCGGAAGGCGGAGATTTGTGGGTAGGAAGGCCGCGGAGGAGTTTCGGGGAGGGGGCTGCACAGAGGGGGGAACGTGTGTGCGGCCCGCTGTCGCGCGGACGGAAAATTCGGCCGGCGTTCTTACAGAATGCCGCTCTCCACGATGAGTTTGCAGAGTTGGGTACGGGCGCGGTGTATCTGCGTTTTGACCGTTCCGAGCGGGATGTCGAGTTCGGCGGCTATCTCCTCGTAGGAGTACTCCTTGAAGAAACGCAGTTCTATCAGCCGCCGGTAACGCGGCGTCATGTGCGAGAGGTGATTCTCGAGCTGTTTGCCGTTCTGGTTGTTGATGACGCGCTCTTCGGGCGTAGCTTCGTGCGAAGGGGGATTGATGTAAGCCGTCCCGCCTGCCGGGGAGGTGTCTATCTGCAGGTCGTCGCGCTTTTTGCGCATGAAGTCGATGAAGGTGTTCCGCGCGATGGTGTATATCCACTGGCCGAAAGTGAAGGCCGTATCGTATTTGCCGAGGTTGAGGAAGACCTTGATGAAAGTCTCCTGCAGCAGGTCGTCGGCATCGTCGCGGTTGCCTCCCGTCCGGTTGAGGTAGAGTTTGTAGATGCCGTCCCGATAGCGGTTGAAAAGCGTCTCGAAAGCTGCGGCATCCCCGTCGTGGGCAAGGGTGACGAGCTGCTGGTCGGTGAGTATGATGTAGTTGCTTATCTCCATAGTCCCGGCGAACGTCTGAATTTACGGTCTGCGGCCATCCATGCCTCGTACAGCGGCGAGCAGAGGTCGTAGAGGGGAACGGCCCTCATCAATCCCTTCTCGGAAAGCCGTCGCGTGATGCGCCGCATCTCGAAGAGAATCAGGCCGAAACGTATCAGCAGCAATCCTGCCGCGAAGAGTTTTAGTTCCGGCGGAAACAGGACGACGGCCGCGGCGGCCGCGGCGAAAAAGAGCGCCCGGCTCCAGAGCTCGGCGGCAACAAAAGTCTTCACCTTCGCCGGATAGTGGCGGAATGCGTTGCTGCGCATGCAGCGGTCGGCATACCACCAGCCCGTTCCGCCCCATATCTTCTGCCGGACGGTCGAATTGGATGAGACGATGACTGCTGCGGCGGTACCCGTTTCCAGCAGTTTCTGGATGAAGAGGTCGTCCTCGCCGATATTCATGTTGAGGTAATTGAATCCTCCGTTGCCGAAGTAAAGAGCCTTGGTGAAGCCGATGTTCTGGAGCGTACCCCGGTAGGGTTTCCCGTGCATGGCCGCACTCAGCCAGCGGATGGCCCGGGCCGCATTGTCCAGCCTTATCAGGCGGGAGGAGAAGGCGGAGGCTCCTTCCATGCCGCAGTAACCTATCACGATACCTGCACCGTCGAATCCGCGTGCCATGCGGGCTATCCACTGGAGCGATGCCGGGCGGCTGTCTACCGTGGTCAGCAGGATGTTGTCGTAGCGTGCCGCCTTGATGGCCACGTTGAACGCCATCTTGTCGCTTATCGGAAAACGGGCGTCGCGTACCATGCGGGTGACGTTGAAACGGGGGTTGTGTTCGGCGATAACCGCGAGCGCCTCTCCGAACTCCACATCCCCGGAGAGGTCGGTCACGATGATTTCAAAGTCGTCGTACTCCTGTCCCAAAAGTACCGGAAGTCCGTTTTCCAGAAAATCGTAGTCGGGTTCGTGCACCACCAGGGCAACGGAGACCGGCGGACGGGCGTCGCCTGCGCGGGCGTTCCGGTAGGAGGGGATGCGTCCGTAGTACCCCACCCAATACCAGAACTGGACGAAAAAGAGGATTATCATGCAGGCCAGCAGGGCGATGCCCCACGGTCCGCAGGTTTCCCAAAGGTATGCGTATGCGGATGAGAGTCTTTCCATGTTCGTCGGCGGATACGAAGACAAAAGTAGTGTTTTTCGGCCAACATCCCTTGTCCTGCCGGCAATAAACCGTTCCCGTGTCGGAGAGGACTGCGGAATGCGGCGCTGCTCCGGTGCGGAGGCGGGAATCTCGGCGGAATTGAGTACCTTTGGCCCGTTGAAACCGTTGAAATTCCATATGCCCCGTACGATAACGCTTACTCTTTCGCCGAAACAGGCCGCCGACCGGAAAGTTTATACGGAGATAGCTGCCCGGCGGGCGGGGGTGCCGCCTGCCGATGTGGCGTTGGTACGTATCCTGAAGCGTTCGGTGGATGCCCGCGGGCGTTCGGTACGGGTGAATCTGACGCTCGAACTCTATGCCGACGGCGACGGGCCCGCTCCGGAGGTCCGCTTCGACTATCCGGACGTGTCGCATGCCGAGGAGGTCGTCATCGTGGGCGGAGGCCCTGCCGGCCTCTTCTGTGCGCTGCGGCTCATCGAATCGGGATACCGGCCCGTCATCCTCGAACGGGGCCGGGAGGTGTCGGTACGCCGCCGCGACGTGGCAGAACTGAACCGCAACGGCCGGCTCGACCCCGACTCCAACTATGCCTTCGGCGAAGGAGGTGCGGGTACCTTTTCCGACGGCAAGCTCTTTACCCGGAGCAAGAAGCGCGGAGATTACAACAAGGCGCTCCGTACGCTCGTCTTCCACGGTGCCGACGAGGCGATACTCTATGAAGCCCATCCGCATATCGGTACCGACCGGCTGCCCGGTATCATGACCGCCATCCGCCGGACAATCACCTCCTGCGGCGGCGAAGTGCGGTTCGGCAGTCGGGTGACGGAGCTGTTGCTGCACGGGGACGCCGTAGCCGGCGTGGTGTGCGGCGGTGAGCGGATAGAGGCCCGCAGCGTGGTGCTGGCCACGGGCCACTCGGCGGACGATGTCTACGCGATGCTCCACCGGCAGGGGGTGCTGCTGCAGGCCAAGCCGTTCGCCATGGGCGTCCGGGTGGAGCATCCGCAAGCTCTCATCGACGAGATACAATATCACGGTGCCGGACGCGAATACCTGCCCGCGGCCTCCTATACCCTGACGGCCCAGGTGGGCGGACGGGGTGTCTACTCGTTCTGCATGTGTCCGGGCGGCGTCATCGTACCTGCCATGACCGACCCGTCGGAGAGTGTCGTGAACGGCATGTCCTCGTCGGGGCGCAATTCGCGGTGGGCCAATTCGGGCATCGTGACGGAAGTGCGGCTGTCCGATTTCGAGCATTTGCGCGGGGAGTGGGGCGAGCTGGCCGGACTGAAGTTCCGCCGCGACTTCGAGCAGGCCGCCCGGCGGGCCGGGGGCAGCGCACAGGTGGCGCCGGCCCAGCGGCTGACCGATTTCGTTGCCGACCGCAGGTCGGCCGACCTGCCGGCGACCTCGTATGTGCCGGGAACGGTGCCCTCGCGTTTCTCCGAATGGATGCCGGAGTTCATCGGCGGTGCGCTGCGCGAAGGGTTTGCGGTGTTTGGCCGCCGCATGCACGGGTTCCTGACCGACGGGGCGCAGGTGGTGGGGGTGGAGTCGCGCACCTCCTCGCCGGTGCGGATTCCGCGCGACCCCGTCACGTTGATGCATGTGTCCGTGCGCGGACTCTATCCTGCCGCAGAGGGGGCCGGGTATGCGGGCGGCATCATCTCGGCGGCTCTCGACGGGGAGCGTATCGCGGAGGCCATCGTGCGCAATCTCGGCTGAACGGGCGGCTTTTTGGACAGGGAATTTTAAAAGGATGGTTCATATGGAACTTATCGAGAAATATTTCGGCGGGAAACTCACTCCGCTGCAACGGGAACGCTTCGTCCGTTTGTACGACCTCTATGCGGAGTGGAACGCCCGTATCAACGTGGTGTCACGCAAGGATTTCGACAGCCTCTACCTGAAGCATGTGCTTCATTCGCTGGCCATTGCTTGCGCGTGCCGTTTCGACGGCGGGGCGCAGGTGTGCGACGTCGGGACGGGAGGGGGGTTCCCTGCCGTGCCGCTTGCCATCTTCTTCCCCGGGGCACACTTCACCGCAGCGGACTCCATCGGCAAAAAGATTACGGTGGTACGGGCGGTTGCCTCAGCCCTCGGTCTCGATAACCTGGAGGCGGTGAATTGCCGGGCGGAGGCGCTGCCGGGCGGATACGATTACGTAGTCAGCCGGGCCGTTACGGAGATGTCGGTGCTGAAGGGATGGATGTGGAACAAGATAACGCCCGGCCGGAAGGGAACGCTTCCCAACGGCATGCTCGTGCTGAAGGGCGGCGATCTGACCGCGGAGCTGACCGCGGCAGGGGGGCGTTTCGAGGTGTACGATATAGCGCAGTGGTTCGGCGAGGCGTTTTTCGAAACGAAAAAGGTGGTTTATGCTCCCCGCTGAATTCCGGCCTTGTCCGCGGGGTTCTCGCCGGAGGAGACTCCGGCATGACGGAAGGTCCCGTTCGGAGAGTAAATAAAAAACCCGGAGGGGGATATTTCCGCCCTCCGGGCCGACAAAGCCGAAAGTTGGGGGTTCTCAATGGTATCCCGGTACAGGCGGTCGGAGACCTTGCCTGCCCGGCTGCTTTCGTGACATGCCGTTATGCCGCCGTTCCTGCGGAGATATATCTTCGCAGTCGTTTTCCTTTTCCGGTTTTTGCGGTGCAAATATATATAATTTTTCTGCCGATTGAATGTTGTTTGTGTGAAAAACGGTTTCATATACAGGCGATTGTACGTTGCAAGGGCCTGCAGGGCCATTTTTCCCGACAGATTTCCTTCCGGAAGAGGGCGGCGCGCACGCCGGCGGATACATCTCCTCCCGGAGGGGCAACGGCGCATCCCTATGTTTTGATACGCATGTGATTATTTTGCCGTATTTCTTTTGTAAATCGTAAAAATGGTTTACCTTTGCACTCCGCAAAGAGTGGACGAAAAGTAAAAATATAGACAGCCATGAAAAGGACTTTCCAACCCTCCCGTCGCAAGAGGAGAAACAAACACGGTTTCCGCCAGAGGATGGCGACCGTAAACGGCCGCAAGGTTCTCGCAGCACGCCGTGCCAAAGGCCGTAAGAAACTGACGGTATCGGACGAAACGCGTTTCAAGTAGCGTTCAGCCGTCCGGTTTCCGGTAGACAAGATACGTACAGCCGCCCTCAAGGCGGCTGTTCATGTTTGCCGCGTTCGGGCGGTGTTTGTAGATTTCTTTTTCGTATCTTTGAAAACTATGTTTGACAAGGAGAGAGTATGCGGCGGTATAGCGGAACGGGTGGCCGCCGGCGGACGCATATCCCGCGATGAGGCGGAGACGCTGTGGAACGATGCGCCGCTGTCGCTGCTGGCCGAATTGGCCTGTGGTATGCGGCATTGCAAAAGCGGCGACGTGGTCTATTACAACCGCAATTTCCATATCGAACCGACGAACATCTGCGTCTTCAACTGCCGTTTCTGTTCGTACCGTCGCGGGGCTGGCGAACCGGGGGCGTGGAACCATTCGTTGGCCGAAATAGAGGAAATCGTGCGTGCCCGCCGCGACAGCGGGGTGACGGAGGTGCATATCGTGGGCGGCGTGCATCCCGACCATGACATCCGGTTCTATGCCGAAATGATACGTCTCGTAAAACGTATTATGCCGCAGGTGGCCGTGAAGGCGTTCACGGCGATAGAACTCGCCTATATGATAGAGAAGGCGGGTATGGGATACGACGAGGGACTGCGGCTGCTGCGGGAGGCCGGTATGGAGGCCATACCGGGCGGCGGTGCCGAGATATTCGACGAGGAGCTCCGTGCACGGATATGTCCGGAGAAGGGGAGTTCTCAGGTGTGGCTGTCGCTCCACCGGGCCGCACACCGGCTCGGCATACGGAGCAATGCCACCATGCTTTACGGCCATGTGGAGACGGTTGCCCAGCGGATAGACCATCTCGACCGGCTCCGGACGCTGCAGGACGAGACGGGCGGTTTCGACGCCTTCATTCCGCTCAAGTTCCGCCGGGCGGGCAATCGCCTCGGCGAGGGGCTGGAGGAGGTACCCGTAACGGAAGACATGCGGACGCTGGCCATGTCGCGTATCTATCTCGATAACTTCCCGCACATCAAGGCCTACTGGGTGATGTACGGCAAGCAGACGGCGGAGATGGCGCTCGGCTTCGGAGCCGACGACATGGACGGTACGATAGACGACTCGACCAAAATATACTCCATGGCGGGGGCGGAGGAGAAACCCCGGCTCACGGTGGATGATATGCGGGCCATGGCCGCATCGGCCGGACTGCGGGCGGTCGAAAGGGATACGTTTTATAACGAAATCGTCCGGTAGGCCCGGCCTGCCGGTCAAATCACGTGTTGTATGGGAGACAACGGAAAACATTCCGGACAGGGGTGGTTGCGCAGAATGTGGGGCAACTATGTGGTGCGCAATATCGTGTTGGCGGTCAGCCTGCTCGTCATCGTACTTTTTGCAGCGAACCTGCTGCTGAACCTCTTCACGCGTCACAACAAGCATGTCGAGGTGCCCGATTTCATGAACATGACGCTCGACGAGGCGTTGGCGGCTTCCCGCGGGGACAAGCTGCGGATAGAGGTGAACGATTCGCTCTATGTACCCGCCTTCGACCCGGGCGTCATTCTCGAACAGCGTCCGGCTGCCGGTACGGAGGTGAAGCCAGGCCGCCGTATCTATGTGACGGTGAACTCTTCGCAGCAGCGGATGATAGATGTGCCCTATGTTGCGGGGTATTCGCTCCGTCAGGCCAAGAATATTCTGGAGACTGCAGGGCTGGAGATAGAGAAACTCGTCTATGTGGACGACATCGCAACCAACAACGTGCTTGAACAGCGGGTGGGGCCGGAGGTGGTGGCTGCCGACAACCGGGTTCAGGCCCGTGTGGGAAGCGGCGTGGTGCTGACCGTGGGTCGTGCGCCCGGAGCCGACCTCGTCTCCGTGCCCCGCGTGGTGGGACTGCCGCTGCGGGAGGCCAAGAGCCGTATCTGGGAGGCCGGACTCAATGTGGCCGGCGTAACGCTGGCGGAGGATATCGACCGGATGAATCTCCGCCAGGCCCGTGTATATCTTCAGCAACCCGACCAGGGGCACCGCGTGGTGCTCGGGACGGGGATTTCCATCGCCCTGTCGCTCGACTCGCTTACCGTAGCGTCCGGCGTTTCGCGTTCGGACCGGTATGGAAACAGGGTGGCTGCCCGGGAACAGGCCCTGCGGGACAGTCTGGCGGCCGAAGGGTATTCGGGCGACGAACTGCAGGAGGAGATGGACTGGATAATCCGGATAGAGAACGGCGAAGCGACGCCGGCAGAGAGGAGACGCAAAGAGGAGGATGCCATCGTGCGTTCGTTGGAAGAGTACGGCGGAACGGTACGGCATGACGACGAGAGCGAGTTTTTCGAATAGCGGGACGGCGAATGCGTGCGCCCGATACGTTTGTGCGGATGCGGAAAGACGGCTGCCGGGAAACGGTGCCGCCTGCCGCTTCGGGATTAAAGGATTTGTGCGAGGTGGAGAGTGCCGAAATGGAATACGCCGGGGAGGTACCGGAGGAGCTGGAGGAACAGCAGGATGAACTGTACGAGCATTTCGCCGTCACGGTAGACCGGGGGCAGGCCATGCTCCGTATCGACAAATATCTGGCGGTGAGACTGGAGAACTGTTCGCGGAGCCGGGTGCAGGCCGCAGCCGACAGCGGAAATATCCTTGTGAACGGCATTCCCGTGAAGTCGAGCTACAAGGTGAAGCCGCTCGACCGTATTGCCCTCGTGATGCCCTATCCCAAGCGGGAGGTGGAAATTATTCCGGAGGATATTCCGCTCGACATCCTGTATGAAGACGACGACCTCATCGTACTGAACAAGCCGGCCGGGCTCGTGGTGCATCCGGGGCACGGCAATTACAGCGGGACACTCGTCAATGCCCTGACCTGGCATCTGAAGGATTTGCCCCTGTTTCAGGAGGGGGACATGCGGGCCGGATTGGTGCACCGTATCGATAAGAACACTTCCGGACTGCTGGTGGTGGCCAAAAACGAGCGGGCCCATGCCCGTCTGGCCCGGCAGTTTTTCGACCATACGGTTTCGCGGCGCTATGTGGCCCTTGTGTGGGGCAATTTCGAGGAGGACGAAGGCACGGTGACCGGCAACATTGGCCGCAGTGTGCGCGACCGGCTGCGCATGGCCGTCTATCCCGACGGCAGCGACGGCAAACATGCCGTGACGCACTACCGGGTATTGAAGCGCTACGGCTATGTAACACTCGTAGAGTGTCGGCTCGAGACAGGACGCACTCACCAGATACGTGTCCACATGGAGTATATCGGCCATCCGCTTTTCAATGACGAACGTTACGGGGGCGACCGTATTCTGAAAGGAACGACATTCGCCAAATACAAGCAGTTTATCGATAACTGCTTCTCTGTCATGCCGAGACATGCCCTGCATGCGCGAAGCCTCGGATTCGAGCATCCCTCCACCCGTCGGCGCATGGAGTTCGACAGCGAGCTGCCGGCCGATTTCCGGGCTGTTCTCGACAAGTGGGACGCTTATACGGCCGCCCGGCCGGCGGAGGAAGAGTAGCGGGGCGGCCCGTCGGCGGGGATTCCTGCCGGCGGACAGGTGTGGCCGTCCTCTTTGCCGGATGTTCGCCTTGTTCCTGCGGTTGTCTGGACACAGACGGTCGGTGCGGCGGTCGGCTGCGGAACGGTTTTTGCACGATTCGTGGCGGCGGGTGCGTACCTGCCGTCGTGTTTTCGTATAATGCAGTTCGCCATGGAAGAGAGGACTTTCACCATCATCAAGCCGAATGCCGTTGCAATGGGTGTTACGGGCCGGATAATCGACGCTTTTCTGCAGGACGGCTTCCGGATACTCGCCATGCGCCTGGTCTGCATGAGCCGTAACGATGCCGAGAAGTTTTATGCCGTACACCGGGGGCGGGAGTTTTTCAGTCGGCTCGTCGATTTCATGACATCGGGGCCCTGCGTGGTGATGTTGCTGGAGCGGGAGGATGCCGTCGCCGAACTGCGGCGGCTCGTCGGAAACACCGACCCGGCCCGAGCGGCGGAGGGTACGCTGCGCCGGATGTACGGCGAAAATGTCACGCGCAATGCGGTGCATGCCTCCGACAGCGTGGAGAATGCCCGTATGGAGGCCTCCCGTTTTTTCCGCGAAGAGGATATCGTCGTGGCCCGATACGAGCCGAAGGAGGAGTAAGCGCGGCAGGGCCGACGGAGGAAAGACCGGCCGGAGGGGACAGCTTGTTCTGTCCCCTCCGGCCGGTTTCTGTTTCCCGATGGATACGGTTAGGCTGTCGGCATTATTCTGCAACCTGTTTTATCCATGCCGCGATGTCGGCGAGCACTTCGGGCGAGAGGGTCTCCTCTATCTCCCCGTATTCCGCAGGCAGGCCCGTTCCGGCGTGCTGGAAGAGGTGGTTGAGGTCCGGGTACACCTTGACGGTGAGGTCTGCAGCCGGGTTGATGCCTTCGCGCAGCGGGAGTTCCACGACTGAGGGCGGTACCTGTACGTCCTTCTCGCCCACCAGAGCCAGCACCGGGCAGGTGATGCGTGCAAGGTCTGCGGCCGGGTCGTAACGCCTGAGCGATACCATCTCGGGTACGGCGGATTGCAGAAGTCCCGTTTTGATTTGGTTTACGGCGAGCGTATCGTTACGCATGAAGGCCGGCAGCACGGTCGCTGCAAGCGAATCGAGGTGCGTTTCTACATAGTCGTAGGGGTATCGGTCGGTCACCTCTATCATGTACTCCACCATCTGTTCGTTCTGGCGGAAGGCCGATTCGGGAAGGCCCATCCTTTCGGTGATGAGGCGGCGCTGTTCACGCATGAATTCCGTCCCCTTGACGGCCGGTCCCGCCATCGAAACGATGAAGTCGGGGGCCTCTCCGCTGCCGGCCAGCATGTAGGCGATGATGCCCCCTTCGCTGTGGCCGATAATGCCTGTGGCGGCCGTTTCGGGCTGTGCGGCGAGCCAGCGCCGGGCGCTTGCCGCATCGGAGGCGAAATCCTGCAGCGTGGCGGAGGCGTAGTCGCCTTCCGAAGCGGCCGTTCCGCGGTCGTCATAGCGCAGGACGGCGATGCCGTTGCGTGTCAGCCAGTCGGCCAGTACGAGGAACGGTTTGTGGCCGAGGAGCTCTTCGTCGCGGTTCTGTGCCCCCGAACCGGTCACGAGGACAACGGCGGGGAAGGGACCTTCTCCGGCGGGCAGTGTCAGGGTTCCTGCAAGCGTGATGCCCGCAGCGGAGTTGTCGAATGCGACCTCTTTCGCGGTGTAGGGGAAGGGCGGCCGGGGCGACTGCGGCCTCGCCCGTTCCACTTTATGGCGCGTGAAGGTCAGCGGCAGGGCGAGCCCTCCCTGCCGGAACGTTCCCTTCAGGGTATCGGCGGCGAATGCACCTTCGTAGGTCATTCCCAGAGCGGCGGCCCGGACGGTCAGGGTCGTGCCGTCGAATACGGTCGAAGAGGTTTCCAATCCTTCGGCATGCTGGTCGGGGCTGTCCATGACGGTCGCGTATCTCCCTTCGTTTTCGCTGATATGGAAGACCAGGGCGAGCTTTTGCGGGCCTATTTCGAGAGTTCCGTACCAGTCGCCCGTAATGTCCTGTCCTCTGGCCGGAGCGAAAGCCAATGTTATAGCCAGGAGCGGTAGCAGCAATCTTTTCATTCTGTCGGTGTTTTTTGTCGAATCGTCGTCGTGCGGTAATGTTACCGGTTGCAAGGTACGGATTCTGTTCGGAATGCACAATGATTGTCGTTGCGGTCGGAACGGTTTATTTTTCTATCTTAGCACCGCAGTATTCCGCGCCGGCTGCCCGAAACGATTATGGCACGGGTGTCCCGTGCGGGAATTCAAAAACGGTTTTTGTCTATGACGGACGAATGTTACGGGACGGGATTCGCCCTGAGCGGCGGTTTCGTGAAGGGATATGCGCATCTCGGTGCGCTACAGGCGCTTTTCGAGTACGGCATCAGGCCGGAAATCATCGCAGGGGTCAGCATCGGCGCGGTGGCGGGTGTATTCATCGCCGACGGCAAGAGGCCGGAGGAGGTGTTGGAACTCTTCATGAGCAGGGAGTTCCGGAGTTTTACGGGTTTTACCCGTTCGCGCGGCGGTTTCATGAACCTCGATAACTTCTACGGTTTCCTGCGCGACACCCTGTCGGTCGGGCGCATCGAAGAGCTCTCCTTGCCGCTGGCGGTGACGGCGACCAACCTCGATACGGGGCGGAGCGTCCACTTCCGGGAGGGGGAGATAGCGCCCCGCATCGCGGCCTCGTGCTGCGTGCCCGGCCTTTTCACCCCCATCGAGATAGAGGGCGACCACTACGTGGACGGCGGCGTGCTGATGAACCTGCCCGTGTCGGTCATCCGCGGCCGGTGCGAGAAGGTGGTGGCCGTGAACCTCAGCAAAATCGTGCCCGACAGGGATTACCGCCACAACGTATTCGGTATCCTGATGCGCACCTATCACCTGATGTCGCACTGCAACGTCATCCACGACCGGCGTAATGCCGACATACTGATAGAACCCGACGGGCTCTCCATCTACGGCAATACCCAGCTCGACAAGGGCAGGGAGATTTTCGACATCGGATACGAGGCGGCGCGGAAGGTCATCGAACAGGTGAAGGATATCGTTTACCCCCGCTCCGGGGAGGCGTGATGCCGTACCGTTCGGGGCGTCCTGCGCGGGAAAAGGGTCCGTCCCTGCGGGTGACGGGGGAGTGCCGCGGGAGGGCATGTCCGGCGGCGGTTGCGGCGTATCTCTGAAAAAAGCGGAAAGGAGCGTTCCGTATATCCGAAAAAAGGTTAAATTTGAGGGATTCTAAATTTCTAACCTACTATTTTATGAACAACGCTCTATTCAAATTTCAGAAGCCGTGCAACGAACCGGTGAAGGGATACGCTCCCGGTTCGGAGGAGAAGGCGGAACTTAAAAAGGCACTCCACCGGCTCGCATCCGAGAAGTGGGAGATACCGCTCGTTATCGGCGGCCGCGAGGTACGCACGGGCGATACCGGCGAAGTGGTGATGCCGCACGACCACAGACATGTACTCGCTACCTATCACAAGGCCGGAGAGAAGGAGGTGCGGATGGCGATAGAGGCTGCCATGAAGGCCCACCGCGAGTGGGCCCGGATGCCGTGGGTGGAACGCGCCTCCATCCTGCAGCGTGCGGCGGAACTCATCGCCACGAAATATCGTTACCTCGTCAATGCCTCGGTGATGCTCGGCCAGAGTAAAAATCCTTTCCAGGCCGAAATAGACGCCCCGTGCGAACTGGTGGATTTCCTGCGCTTCAACAACTTCTTCGCGGGAGATATCTATGCCGACCAGCCCTGTTCGGAAAAAGGAGTCATCAACCGCATGGAATACCGGCCCCTGGAGGGTTTCGTGTTCGCCCTCACGCCGTTCAACTTTACGGCCATCGCTTCCAACCTCAACATGTCGCCCGTGCTGATGGGCAATACGACGATATGGAAGCCTTCGACCACCGCCCTCTACTCCAATTATCTCGTAATGCAGATATTCCGCGAGGCGGGCCTGCCCGATGGCGTGGTGAACTTCGTCCCCGGCCAGGGGAGCCTGATGGGCAAGGTGATAACGGCGAGTCCCGACCTGGGCGGCTTCCACTTCACCGGCTCGACGGCGACCTTCAACTACCTCTGGGGGCAAATCGGCGCCAATCTCGCGGGCTATAAGTCCTATCCCAGAATCGTGGGCGAAACGGGCGGCAAGGACTTCATCTTCGTACACCCCTCTTCCCCGACGACGGAAGTGGCAGCGGCCATTGTGCGCGGCGCGTTCGAGTATCAGGGGCAGAAGTGTTCCGCAGCTTCGAGGGCATACATCCCGAAATCGCTCTGGGGCAGTATACGTTCCGAAATAGGGGATATGCTGCGGGAGGTGAAGATGGGCGATGTGCGCGACTTTACCAATCTCGTGAATGCCGTCATCGACGAACCTTCGTTCGACAACATCATGGCGAACATCGAGTATGCGAAACATTCGTCCGACGCCGAGGTCGTATTCGGCGGCAGGGGGGACAAGTCCGTGGGTTATTTCATCGAACCTACCGTCATCGTCACCACCGACCCGAAGTTCAAGACCATGGTGGAGGAGCTGTTCGGTCCGGTCATCACCGTCTTCGTGTACGACGATGCGAAATACGAGGAGACGCTCGACCTGTGCGACGCCTCTTCGCCCTATGCTCTGACCGGTTCCATCTTCGCCCGCGACCGCGCGGCGATAACGACCGCGATGGAGAGACTCCGCTATGCGGCCGGCAACTTCTATATCAACGACAAGCCTACGGGGGCTGTCGTGTCGCAGCAGCCTTTCGGCGGTTCACGAGCTTCGGGTACCAACGACAAGGCGGGCAGCGCCCTCAACCTGATACGCTGGACGAATGTGCGGGCCATCAAGGAGACGCTTGTTCCCCCGACGGATTTCCGCTATCCGTTCCTCGGCGAGAAATAGGGGACGGCCATGTTGGATTTCAACGATACCAAGACCGCATTCGCCCGTAAAAGCGACGGTGAGATGCGGAACGCCCTCATGCTCTTCCGTATGATGAAGAGGCCCGGCCTCGTGAAGGCCGGCAAGCGGGCGTGCGGTGCGGCTGCCCGGCTGCATCTGCCGGTGGGGTGGATTGTGAAACCGACCCTTTACCGGCAGTTCGTCGGCGGAGAGACGCTCGAGGAGTGCGGGCCGACGGTGGACGGTCTCGAACGGGCGGGTGTGAAGGCGGCTCTCGACTACTCGGCCGAGAGCGAACAGACGCCCGTGGGAATCGAGGCGGTTTTCGCCGAGACCGAACGTTCGATAGAGTATGCCGCTCGTAACAAGAACGTTGCCTACGCGGTGTTCAAGCCTTCGACGCTTACGACGGATACCCTGCTGGCCAAGGCATCGGAGCACCCGGAGACGCTCACGGCTGCGGAGCGTACCGGATTCGATGCATTCGCCGCGCGTTTCGATGCGCTCTGCGCTCTGGCTCACAGGCATGGGGTGCGGATACTCGTCGATGCCGAAGATGTCCGGTTCCAGGATGCGGTGGACCGGCTGACGGAGGAGGCCATGCACAGGTACAACGGCGGACGGGCCATCGTATTCGCCACGCTCCAGATGTACCGCTGCGACCGGTTGCCCTATCTGCGCAGGCTGTACGAAGATGTCCGGCAAGCGGATTGTGTGGCCGGCGTGAAGTTCGTGCGCGGCGCTTATATGGAGGAGGAGCGTGCACGGGCTGCAGCAATGGGGTATCCCGACCCGATATGCCCCACGAAAGAGGCCACCGATGCCAATTTTGACGAAGGCGTGGCGTTCGCGGTGGAGCATATCGACCGGATGGAGATTTTCATGGGCAGCCACAACGAAACGAGCAATTACCGGCTTGCACGGCTGATGGATGAGAAGGGGCTGGAGCGCAACGACCGGCGTATCTTCTTCGCCCAGCTCCACGGCATGGGCGACCATATCTCTTTCAATCTGGCGGCCGCGGGATACAACGTGGTCAAGTACGTGCCTTATGCCCGGGTACGGGACGTGCTTCCGTATCTTATCCGCCGTGCGGAGGAGAACACCTCCATGGCGGGGCAGACCACACGCGAGCTCGACGTGCTTCGGGCCGAGATGAAGCGCCGTCGGGAGGCCCGTCGGGAGCGGTGATTCCGGTCGGAAAGCGCAGATGAATTCAGGGGCGGGAACAGTTTGTTCCCGCCCCTGAATTTGCTTGGTCGGCCCGTGCGGAGGCATCCGCAGTTTCGTCCGCCGACGGGGTATTACATCACGATATCCGTGACGCCGGCGAAGGAGGTCTTCCAGAGATAATTCCAGAACGATTTCTGCGGGTCGCGCTCATAGAAACCGTGCCCGATGCGGAGTTTGCCGCCTTCGGGATTGTCCCGGTGCAGTACCATGCCGTTCGCGATGGTGGTGAGCAATTCCCGTTCCCGTTCGGGGTCTTTCTTGTGCAAAATGGCTATCTGCAGGTTGTTATAACGCATGTCCACGACCGACTGCGCCTTGACGGAGCTTCCGGAGAGCTCCACGCTCACCGAATGGAGGTCGCCCGATACGATGCGAACGTTGGCGATGGGTTCGGTGACCGGCGAGGCGATGGTGGCCGACATGGGTCCTACCTCCGCCTTGAGCGAGAAGCGGTCGTTGCTGCTGTCGGCGGGGAGAGAGAGGGTGGTTTTGACGAGCGCTCCGCCGAACATGTACCCTTCGGCGTAAATCCGATATTGCTGTGTCGGCTTTTGGGGCCGGTTCGTCAGGCCGGTTATCCGGGCGTCCATGTCGGTGAAGGTGACGACGCCGGGTACGGTGGCCCCTTTCGATACCTCCTCGTAGCGGATGTTGATGCCGCGGGCGTCGATGACGGGAAAATCAATGCCGACGGGGATACGTTGTACCGATGTGTAGAGCATCTGCCGGAATGCAGGCGACTGGAGCTGGTTGCGGTCCTTGTAGCTGTCTATCTCTACGCTCCCCACGCTGACCGAGTCGGCGTGCAGCATGTCGTGACCGGAGAGATAGGGAAGGCTGACACCTGAACAGGCTATCTCCCGCACGTCGAGCATCACCCAGTCGGTGTGGTCGCCCACGCGCACAGCATACTGGTACTTGTCGTACTGCGGGAGCAGGGCCAGCCGTCCGGCCGAAAGGATTCCTTTCCCCGAATCCAGCGAGAGGGTGTCCGCCTCCATCTTAAGTGCTCCGTTCTTGAAAACGTAGGCGAGGGTTCGGACGGAGAGGCTGACGGCCGAGACGCCGGCCGGAACGCTGTCCGCCTGTCTGAGCGTCTCCTTCGGTATCCCGCTCCCGAAGGACAGGTGCAGCAGCGTCAGGTCGAGGCCTTCGGCAGTGAAATTGTTCTTTTCGCTCCCTTCCCAGATGCCGGCGTGTATCGTGGCTCCGCTTATTCCGAAACGTTCGATGTCGATTTTCATTGGCTTGTTCCTCTTTCCGGCAGCAGCGGTACGGCAGGTGTCCCCTTCGGGGCAGGGAACGCCCTCGAATATCACCTCGGGAGCGGTGACTTCGAGGCTGCGTATGTGCAGTGCCCCTGGTACGGTATCCCTTCCCTTACGATAGTGGATGCCCCATGCGCTTACCTTTTCGGCACGGGCCTCGAGAACGGGCACGGGGCCTTGCTTCCGTGTACGGGAGTTCTTCTGTGTCTTTACGCTGACTCCGTGCAGGGTGACGCTCCGTCGGGCGAGGTCTACCCGTACTCTGCCGACGTCGGTTATGTAGGCGCTTCCGTCGAGGTTGAGCGGTTCGCTCTCCAGTAGTTTCGTCACTTCGCGACCCAACCACGCCTGTATGCCGAACCATGCGCCCAGTAGAACGGCGACCGCGATGCCGCTTATCAAAAGGATGCGGCCCGTCCGCGAGAGCCGCTTGTTGTTGTCTCTGTTCATGTATGATGTCTGTTTCCCGATTTTTAAAGATATGCAATTATTCTGCCTTTTTCGTACCGGGCCCGACGAATCTTTCCAAGTCCGGCGTAAAATGGTCTCTCTCCGGGCCTTATTGCGCCGGGTGGTGGCGATAACCCGTTTTTTATGTGTACCTTTGGGCCGAGAAATAACGATGATATGTCTAAGAAGAAGACTGAAGGGGGGCCGAAGGGGACCCCGAAGAGGCGTGGCGCCGACCGCAGCGCCGTCATAGCGGAACTGTTCTGCTCGTTTCCGGGCAAGCAGTACACGATAAAGAACCTTGCTGCGGCCAGCGGCGGAAACGACAAGGAGGGGCGTTACCGCACCAAAGAGATTGTGGACGCCATGGTAAAGGAGGGAGTGGTTGTGGAAGCCCTCCCCGGGAAATACAGGCTGAGCACCTCGCAGATGCCTTCCTACGAAGGGGTCGTGGACCTCGTACCTTCCGGAGCCGCATACGTTAAAGTAGAGGGCTTTGATAAGGATGTCTATATCGACGGGCGCAATACGAATCATGCGCTGCAGGACGACGTGGTGAAACTGGTCGTCATCCGCCGCAAGCGCAACGGCGACCCGGAAGGAGAGATAACCGAAATCGTGAAGCGGGCCGACAGGCAGTACGTGGGCCGGGTGGAACTTACCCGCAACCACGCCTTCGTGCGGGTGGATTCGCGCAAGATGCCCTATGACATATTCGTCTATACCAAAGGGATGGAACTCCACGACGGAGACAAGGTCGTGGTGAAGATAAAGGAGTGGCCGGCAGACACCAAGTCGCCTACGGGCGAAATCATCGACGTGCTCGGTCCGGCGGGCGACAACGATACCGAAATGCATGCCATCCTCGCCGAATTCAACCTGCCCTATAAATATCCGGAGGAGGTAGAGAAGGCGGCCGATGCCATTCCGGAGCTGATACCGGCCGAAGAGATAGCCCGGCGGCGCGATTTCCGCGGAGTGACGACCTTTACCATCGACCCGGCCGATGCCAAGGATTTCGACGATGCGCTCTCGATACGTCCTGTAGGGGAGAACCGATGGGAAGTGGGCGTACACATTGCCGATGTCACCTATTATGTGCAGGAAGAGAGCATCATAGAAGCCGAAGGCCGTGAGCGCGCCACTTCGGTCTATCTGGTGGACCGTACGATACCGATGTTGCCGGAGAAACTCTCCAATTACCTCTGTTCGCTGAGGCCCGATGAGGAGAAACTCTGTTTCTCGGCCGTGTTCGAGATGGATGCCGACCTGAATATCACGAACGAATGGCTGGGCCGTACCGTCATCCGTTCCGACAGGCGCTTTACCTACGAGGAGGCGCAGCGCATTATCGAAACCGGCGAGGGGGATTTCAGGGAGGAGGTGCTCACGCTGAACATGCTTGCCCAGAAGATGCGTGCGGAGCGTTTCCGCAACGGCGCCATCACGTTCGGCCGCGAGGAGGCGAAGTTTACCCTCGACGAGCAAGGCAAACCCACGGGCGTCTATTTCAAAGTACAGAAAGAGGCCAACCAGCTTATCGAGGAGTTCATGCTGCTGGCCAACCGCAAGGTGGCCGAGTTTGTGGGGAAAAAACGGGGCAAAGGTGCCAATGCGGAGCGGACGTTCGTCTACCGCGTGCACGACAAGCCCGACCCCGACAAGCTGGAGCGTTTCAGCAACTTCATCCTCAAGTTCGGCTACTATTTCAAACCGGACGCCAAGGGAAAGGAGATTTCGCGCGAGATTAACAGGCTGCTCAAGGAGATAAAGGGCAAAAGCGAAGAGAATGTCATCTCGACGCTCGCCATCCGCTCCATGGCGAAAGCCTACTATTCGACCGACAACATCGGACACTACGGACTCGCGTTTCCTTACTATACCCATTTCACCTCGCCCATCCGCCGTTATCCGGACATGATGGTACACCGGCTGCTCGCCCGTTACCTTGCCGGCGGCAAGTCGCCCGACGTGGCGTTTTACAACGAGCAGTGCGAACACTCCTCCGATATGGAGGTGGTGGCTGCCGAGGCGGAGCGTGCATCGGTGAAGTATAAGATGGTGGAGTTCATGGAGGACAAGATTGGACAGGAGTTCGACGGCGTCATATCGGGCGTTACCGAGTGGGGCGTTTATGTGGAGCTCGACGATACGCATATCGAAGGCATGGTCTCCACACGGGATATAACCGACGATGTCTATTCGTTCGACGAGGAGAATTATGCCCTGCGTGGTCACCGTACCGGTCGCACCCTTACGCTCGGAGAGAATGTGCGCATTCGGGTGAAAAATGCCGATCTTGCCCGCAAACTGCTGGATTTCGAACTGGTGGGAACCATCGAGTTCGGTACCGGCAGGCTGCATCCGATGGGGCAGGCCGCGGCCGGAAAGCAGGGCGGAGCACCGGACAGGCAGCCGGGAAAGTCCAGAGGAAGGCATCGCCGCTGAGCGGGTGACGGCCGGTCGGCGGAGGATGCTCTACGGACCGTGTCCGGAACGAATCGGGCAGCCTGCCCGGACATAGATGCAAAGCGAGGGGAAACGGATAACGTTTCCCCTCGCTGTTGTGTGGACGGTCTCCTTACTTTTTGACGTTGGGCAGTTCCAAACCGTAGTGGTTCTTCGTGTCGAGCCGTTTGAGCCAGATGCCGAGGAAGAAGGCGAGGACACCGAGACTCGCAAAGACAAGCATCGGTACCGTATAGTTGTAGGTTACGCCCTCCACGCCTGCCTGTATCTGTTCCGATACACCGGGGTTGGTAGCCTGGAGCGTTTTGCCGATGATGAGCGGGAAGGCCCACAGACCGAGGTTCTGTATCCAGAAGATGACCGAGTAGCCCGAACCGAGGTACCGGCCGTCCACCAGCTTGGGTACCGAAGGCCACAGGGCGGCGGGAACGAGCGAGAACGACACGCCGAGCAGAATGATGGCGATGTAGGCGATGGGCTTGGTCAACGGGACGAGCGCGAAAGTGAGGTGGCATGCACACATCAGAATGGCGCCGAGAATGAGCATCGTGGCTCCCTTGCCCCTGAAGTCGAGGAATGCACCGAGGAGCGGCGTGAGTATCATCGCTCCGATGGGGAACCATGCGAAGAGGTCGGAAGCCTCCTGGCTGGAGATGGCGAGCGTGTTCTGTAGCATGGGAACGGCGAACTTCTGGAAGGGGAAGATGGCCGAATAGTAGAGCACGCAGAGGAATGCCACTATCATGAAGGTTTTGCTTCCGAAGAGGTTGCCGAGGTCTTTTACCTTGAATTTGTCCTCCTCTATCTCTTCGATGTTACCCATTTGCCGGTCGAGTTTCCGGTCCATGAACGTGAAGACGAGGAAGGTGAGAAAGCCGATGCAGAGCAGGGCGCCTACGACCGCTACCGGGCGCACGACGCTTTCGGGTGCGATTGCGGCTAGACGGGGCGAGAGGAAGAAGACGGCCGTCACGCCGAGGCGTGCAATGGCCATCTCCACACCCATGGCGAGCGCCATCTCCTTGCCGTCAAACCAGCGTGCGATGGCTCGCGAAACCGTCACGCCCGCCATTTCGGCGCCGCATCCGAAGATGGCGAAACCGATGCATGCCACCTTTGCGCTGCCGGGCATCGAGGGCCAGAATGAATTGAAGAATTCCCAGCCGAAACCGCCGCCCACGAAGTAGTCGCTGATACCGTAGAGCTTAATTCCGGCACCTATTATCATCAGGCCGGCCGAGAGGAGTCCCGTGAAGCGCACCCCCATCTTGTCGAGGATGATGCCTGCGAATATCAGGAAGAGTACGAATACGTTGAGGAAATACTCCGAACCTACGACCGTGCCGTAAACGTCCGGCGACCACCCCCGCTGCGTCTCCAAAAGGGACGATATCGGGGAGATAACGTCCACGAACATGTAGGCGAAGAACATCATCAGTGCGATGAGTATCAGCGCCCCCCATCTTGCCACGACCGAGTCGTTGAGCTTTCTTTGCATTGTCTGTGTCATTTTTTCTTCATTTGATATTTTATGGTTTATGTCAGTTGTCCGTGTCGTTCGGCATACCGGCGGCCGAGTAGAGCCGGAGCAGGTCGTAGGCTTCGCCGATGCCGAGTTCGCCCGCCTTGCTGATGTCGAGCAGCCCCTTGCGGGTATCCTTCATGTATATCTGTACCAAGCCCCTGTTGAAATAGGCTTCGGCGAGGCCCGGGTCGAGGGCGATGGCGTGCGAATACTCCTCGAATGCCTCCGGGAAGCGTCCCGACAGGGCGAACAGATTGCCCCGGTTGTAGTAGATGCAGGGGAGGTTCGGATTGAGTTTGGCCGCCTTGTTCAGGTCGGAGATGGCTTCGTCGTAGTCGTACGTACGTGCCGCGTCGCGCATCCTGGCCGAACGGTCGCTTTCGGGCGAAATGCGCGAATAACCGTTGTCCATGGAGGAGATGAAATCCGTCATTTCGGCCTGTACGGCGCTGCGGGCGATGTAGAGGAACGGGTTGCGCGGAGAGAGCGTGATGGCAGTCGAAAGGGCTCCGACCGCGTTGGTGTACTGTTTCAGCAGCGCCTGTGTCATGCCCCGCATGAAATAGGCCTGCCAGCGGCTGCCGTTGGCGGCGATGTCCGCCGAGACGGCCTCGTCCTTCCTGACGAGGGCGGCGGCCGCCATGTCGCTTCCTTCGTATCCGAAGACGACCGATGCGTCGCCCAGCGAAGCGATGAACTCTTCCGCCTCGGCCTCTCCGGGGTGCAGGATGAGGCCCCGGCCTGGCTCCGCATCCGAACGGAGGGTGAAGCCGTAGGAGGGGCGCAGCGTTATTCGCTCGTTCGTTCCCGTTGCCGTATTGCGTACCGGTCCGTCGGAGAGCTGCGTGTCGAACGACAGCAGTTTGTCGAATTGCCGGGATGTGTCGGCAAAGGAGACTTCGCTTTCCCCTTCGAGCCGTGCCCGGTATTCGGCGATTTTGCGTTCGGCGACACTGCGGTCCCGTTCGGCGCCTTCGCTGTCACGGAGCAGGTATTTGACCGAAGCCCGGCCGAGGTAGGCGTTGGCGAAGTCGGGATAGAGTTCGATGGCGCGGTCGTAGTCTTCCAGCGCCCCCTGCAATTCGCCGAGTCTGAAGCGGAGGCCGGCCCGGTTGTAGTAGACGATGACGTTGCCCGGCGAGTAGGCGGCTACCTGGTCGTAATCCTCCAGGGCCCGGTTGTAGTCACCCGTTTCGGTGCGCACCAGCGCCCGGTTGAAGTAGGTTACCGAACTGGTCGGGTCGAGCTCCAGTACCCGGTCGAAATCGGCGAGTGCGGCCTGCAGGTTGTGCTTCCTGTAATAGGCCATGGCCCGGCTGAAGTAGGCCGGTATGTACGACGTGTCGCACCGTACGGCCGTATCGAAATCGGCGAGCGCTTCGTCGTACCTGCCCTGCTCCATGTAGAGCGAACCGCGTTCGAGGTAACCGCGCGGATACTCCCGATTGGTGCGGATGGCCCTGCCGAAGTCCTCGTATGCGGCGACCGTATCCTGCAGGTGGAGGTACGCTGTGCCCCGGTTGGCGTAGGCGTCGGCGTCGCGCTGGTTGAAGCGCATGTACATGTTGAAGTCATCGACGGCTTCGCGGTAGCGCCCCGTGAGGATGTTCGTGACGCCCCGGCTGTAATAGGGGGCCGGATAATCGGGACGCAGTTCGATGGCTTCGTCGAAGTCTTTCATCGCGTCGTCGTAGTTGCCGAGCCGCGAACGGGTGAGTGCACGGAATTGGTAGGCGTTGGTGTAAACCGGATTTTTTGCGAGTGTCAGGGTGAAATCCCGTTCGGCGCCCAGCAGGTCGTCGAGGTGATACTTCGCGATACCGCGCCAGAAGTAACCTTCGTAGGCGTCCGGGTCGGCGCGCAGCAGAATGTTGAGCGTCTCTATCGCTTCCCGGTAGCGGCTGTCCATAACCATGTCGCGGCCTACCCACACGAAATACTGTTTGTTGACCTGCGCTCCGGCGTTGTCTGCGAACATGCAGAAAAGGAATAGTATGGCCCCAATGAATTTACGCATTCCCGGATTTTAAGCTTGCTAATATAACGATTATAATCCTAATACGGATGCGCCGGAGGCGTTTTCGGAGCGGCAGCGGTCTGAGAGGACTTGTTAAGTGGCTGGATGTTAGTGTATTCGTATCCGATGGACGGTCGGCCGACGGGAAAGCCCCGAAAAAACGGGACGTTTATGCACCTTTCTCGGAAAAAAGAGTAAATTTGCATCCGGCCCTAATTTGGAACGGTGTATTTGCAGCTATCCCGGCTATGTAGAGATAGTATTGTCATACAGTATGTTGCAATGCAAAGGCAGGATGCCGGGCCGTCTTGCAGGGCCGTGGCGGGGCATGTCGGCGGCGGTGTCGGCAGGAGCCTTCGGAAATCGGTGATATTAAAAGGAATCCCGTGCGGCGCAGCCCGCACGCGGTTCGGTTACTAAATAAAAGTTAAGCTAATGGGAAAACAGTTGAAAGTAGTTGTACTCGCCAAGCAGGTTCCCGACACGCGCAACGTGGGCAAGGATGCCATGAAGGCCGACGGTACGGTGAACCGTGCCGCCCTGCCGGCCATCTTCAACCCCGAAGACCTGAATGCGCTCGAACAGGCACTGACCATCAAGGACATGTGCGAAGGGAGTACGGTATATATCCTGACCATGGGGCCGCTGCGTGCTGCGGATATCATACGCGATGCCATGTTCCGCGGTGCCGACGGCGGATACCTTCTTACGGACAGGGCATTCGCCGGTGCGGATACCCTCGCCACCTCCTATGCCCTTTCGCGGGCGCTGGCCGAGATAAAGCCCGATATCATCGTGGCGGGCCGGCAGGCCATCGACGGCGATACCGCGCAGGTGGGGCCGCAGGTGGCTGAGAAACTCGGTCTTCCGCAGGTGACCTATGCGGAACAAATCGTGTCGATAGACGACAGCCGCATCGTCATCAAACGTCGTCTGGAACATGGCGTGGAGACCGTTTCGTCGCCTTATCCGATGCTGATGACGGTGAACGGTTCGGCTCCCGAATGCCGTCCCCAGAACGCGAAACGGGTGATGAAGTACAAGCATGCCCGTACCCGCAGCGAACTGCAGGAGCTCGGCGAGGATTACTATATGCAGCTCCTCGAAGCCAAGAGTTACCTGAAAATCAATGAGTGGAACGTCGGCGATATCGATGCGGACCCCCAGCAGCTCGGACTGCTCGGTTCGCCCACCAAGGTAAAACAGATAGAGAACGTGGTATTCCAGGCCAAGGAGTCGCGCAGGCTGACCGCTTCGGACGGGGATATCGATTCACTGATGGTCGAACTTATTTCCAGCCACACGCTCGGATAGAGGAGGAATGTAAGATGAACAACGTATTCGTATATATTGAAACGGAAGGCGGCAAGGTGGCCGATGTCAGCCTGGAGCTGCTCACCAAAGGCCGCGAACTGGCCGACCGCCTCGGGTGCAAACTGGAAGCGCTCGCCCTCGGTCACGAACTCAAGGAGATGGACAAGATTGTCGGACGCTACGGAGCCGATACGCTCTGGCTGGCGGACGATGCGGAGCTCGCTCCGTACCGCACCCTGCCCCATACGGCGGTGGTTTGCGGTATCTTCGAAGAGGAGAAACCCCAGATAGCCCTGTTCGGTGCGACGCCGGTGGGGCGCGACCTCGCTCCGCGCGTCTCCTCCACGCTGCGCAGCGGGCTCACGGCCGACTGTACGAGCCTCGTCATAGGCGACCATACCGATGCCAAGAGCGGCCGGTCGTACGAGAACCTGCTCTATCAGATTCGTCCTGCCTTCGGCGGCAACATTATCGCCACCATCGTCAATCCCGACCATCGTCCGCAAATGGCGACTGTCCGCGAGGGCGTGATGCGCAAGGAAGAGCTCAAGGAGCCGAAGCATCCGGAGGTGAAACGGGTGGACGTGGCGAAGTTCGTGAAGGAGAGCGACCTCGTCGTGAAAATAATCGACCGGCATATCGAGGAGCGGGGCATCGACATCAAGAACGCCCCGGTTATCGTGGCCGGCGGTTACGGCATGGGGTCGAAGGAGAATTTCGCCATGCTGCATGAACTGGCCGACCTGCTCGGCGGCGAGGTGGGCGCGTCGCGTGCCGCCGTGGATGCGGGATTTACCGACCATGCCCGTCAGGTGGGGCAGACCGGCGTGACGGTTCGGCCGAAACTCTACATCGCCTGCGGCATCTCCGGTCAGATACAGCATACGGCGGGAATGGACCAGGCCTCCATCGTGATAGCCATCAATACCGACCCGGAGGCGCCCATCAACAAATTCGCCGATTATGTGATTACCGGCAGTGCCCTGGAGGTCGTGCCCAAAATGATAAAGTTCTATAAACAAAACTCCAAATAGGCGGGAGCCGTTTCCGGGGAGGGCCGAGAGAGACGCCGCTTCCCGTATCCGGGAACCTGCCGCAAGGCAAGATATGGGAAACTTTTTTTTAGACAATAAAGACCTGCAGTTCCACCTGAATCATCCGCTGATGAAGAAAATCGTGGAGCTGCGCGAGAAGAATTTCGCCGACAAGGATGTGTACGACTATGCACCGGCGGATTTCGAGGATGCGATGGACAGCTACCGCCGCGTATTGGAGATAACGGGCGGAATATGCGCCGACGTAATAGCGGCCAATGCCGAGGATGTCGATAAGGAGGGACCGCGGGTGGTGGATGACCATGTCGTCTATGCACGCGGTACGCAGGCTAACCTCGATGCCATCCGCAAGGCCGGATTGGGCGGTATCCACCTGCCCCGCAAGTACGAAGGACTCAACATGTCGCTCATCTGCTTCGTGATGGCCAACGAGATGGTGGCCCGCGGCGATGCCGGTTTCGAGAATATCTGGGGATTGCAGGACTGCGCCGAAACCATCAACGAATTCGCCAGCGAGGAGATAAAGCAGAAATATCTGCCGCTCGTATCGCGGGGGGCTACCTGCGCCATGGCGCTTACCGAGCCCGATGCCGGTTCCGACCTGCAGGCGGTGATGCTTCGGGCGCATTACGACGAGGCCAGCGGCAAGTGGTTGCTCAACGGCGTGAAGCGGTTCATCACCAACGGCGACGGCGACATCTCGCTCGTGCTCGCCCGCTCGGAAGAGGGGACGAAGGACGGACGCGGTCTCTCCATGTTCGTCTATGACCGCCGCGACGGCGGAGTGAAGGTGCGTCGCATCGAGAACAAGCTGGGTATCAAAGGCTCGCCTACCTGCGAGCTCGTCTATACGAACGCTCCGGCAGAGCTCGTCGGCGACCGCAAGCTCGGTCTTATCAAATACGTGATGTCCCTGATGAATGCCGCCCGTCTCGGTATCGGCGCACAGGGCACGGGGCTGTGCGAGGCCGCCTACCGCGAAGCGCTGAAGTATGCCAACGAACGCCAGCAGTTCGGCAAGCCCATCATCCAGTTCCCGGCCATTTATGAAATCCTGACGAACATGAAGGCGAAACTGTACGCATCGCGTGCGATGCTGTACGAGACGGCCCGTTTCGTCGAGATATACAAGTGCTGGGCGGAGATAGGCAAGGAACGTCCGCTGACGGCCGAGGAAAAGAGCGAGATGAAGGCCTATAACAAGCTCGCCGATGCCTTCACGCCGCTCTGCAAGATGTTCGCCAGTGAATATGCCAACCAGCTTGCCTACGAGGCCATACAGATACACGGCGGTTCGGGCTACATGAAGGACTATCCCATCGAACGGATTTACCGCGATGCCCGCATCACCAACATCTACGAAGGTACGACCCAGCTTCAGGTGGTGGCCGCCATCCGCCACGTGACGACCGGCACGTTCCTCGCGCAGATGAAGGCATACGAGGCTGCCGAGCGCCCGGCTGAGTTCAAGTTCCAGCTCGACAAGCTCATCGCCATGCGCGAGGAGTACGAACGGGCGATAGCCCGCGTAACGGGCGGCGACAGCGAACAGATAGAGTTCCATGCACGTCGGCTCGTGGAGATGACCGGGCACATCGTCCTTTCGCACCTACTGCTCCGTCAGGCGGCCGAGAGCGAAGAGTATCGGGTGCCTGCCGAGGCGTACATCAAGTATGCCCAAGCGCAGAACAAGGCGGCGGCCGAATTCATCGCCAACTCCTGCTGCGGCGATATCGACCTCTACAAGGCGGTTCTGAACGAGACGCTGGAATAAGATAAGAACGGTTGCGCGGAAAGCGTAGCCGATTGGGACGAGGGGTGCGGCAATCTTGCCGCACCCCTCGTCTCGTCTTTGCTCCGTGGACAGCCGTAACGGATTGCCTGCGAAACGGTGCGGTAAAGTGGGTGTCGTTGTCGGGCAGTGTATCCCGGCCGGTGAAACCCAGCCGGACATGACGCTGTTTCGGGAAGACGTTCGGCGGCGGTGTCCGGGAAAGGATGGGGAGAGGCTGGCAGGTCAGAGTTCCTCTATGAAATGCGGATATTTGTTCCGGTATTCGTCATAAATCCGTTCTTCCTGTCCGTCGAGGTTGAGTTGATACATGCGAAAGACGACCGGGATGTTTTTGGGCTGCCAGAGCTCCCGGTAGGAGTAACGGTATTTCATACCTATGGCCTGCATCACGTTTCCGCTTCTCGGGTTGTTCACGTCGTGCGTCGCCGTAACATAGGGGAGACCGTCTCGCCGAAGCCGGTCGATGATGGCCCGGCAGGCTTCCGTACACAGGCCCCGGTGCCAGAATGCTTTTCGGAGTCCGTACCCCAGGTCGTGGCTGCCGGCGCCGCTTACGTGGACATAACCGACGGGTACATCGCTGCCTTTCATGCAGACGGCATCGTATAAAAGCGATTCGCCGGAACGCAGTGCTGCAAGTTTCTTGTGCAGGTATGCCTCGGCCTCTTCCAAATGCTTCAGCGGAAACATGGGCAGGAATGTATTCACTTCGGTGTCGCCCAGAATGTCCAGCAGGGCTTTTGCATCCTGTTCGGCGAACGGCCGCAGGTGCAGCCGTTCCGTTCTTATGCCATGGGACATGCGTTCGTTTTGTGAGGGTTGTCGCGTTGTATCCGGGCATTTCGATGAGGCGGTGCCGTACCCCGTGCTTTTGCCGGAAAGGCGGGAACGACGGGTTCGGAGAAATGGGCCGGAGGACGTCCGTTCGCTGCCGCACGAAGTGCGGCGGCACGGAACGGCCTGCCGCTGCGCTATTCCTCGATATAGAAGAGGTCGCTGATGATGCTGTTGGAGACCATGAGCTTTTCGGGTGGTATCCTGTACACATTGCCTTCGCGGACTATCAAGCCGTTTCGGAGAAACTTGCCGGCACAATATTCGAAGTAGAGCAGTCCCTTGAACCCGAACCGTTCGGAGAGCGCGTCGCGTCGAATACCGTAATCGGTACGGAGGGCGGTCATGATATATTCGTTGTACTTGTCTATGCGGGAGAGGATTTCCCGTCCGTATATCCGGTCGGTACCGGCCAGTTCGATGTACTTTTCGAGGTTGTTGACCGAGTAGATACGTTGGTCCCCGTCGTAGGAGTGGGCCGATGGGCCGAGGCCGAGATAGGTTTTGCCGCACCAGTAGGCCCAGTTGTGCAGCGAGCGGAACTCTTCGCCGCGGGCATAGTTGGAGATTTCGTAGTGACAGAAACCGCTGTCGGTCAGAATGCGGTGGCATATCATGAACTGCTCCTCACATATTTCGTCGCTGGCAGGTATGAGCGTTCCCGCCTCCGCCATGTCGCCGAAGACGGTGTTGTCGGAGATGGTCAGGCAGTAGGCCGAGATGTGCTGTACGCCGAGTATTACGGCACGCAGGACATTGTTTTCCCACTCGCGGAGCGACATGCCGGGGATGCCGAAGATGAGGTCGAGCGAAATGTTGCCGAACCCCTTTGCCTGGGCCGCCCGGATAGCCTCTACCGCCTGTTGGGCGTTGTGCCGTCTGCCGAGCAGCTTGAGGTCGCGGTCGATGAAGGACTGTACGCCGAAACTGAGCCGGTTGATGTCGGTACGGGCGAGTTCGTCCAGATAGTGTTCGGTGATGTCGTCGGGATTCGCCTCGACCGTGATTTCCGATACCCCTTCCAGATTCCAGAGCGAGCGAGCCTTGTCGATGAGCCGCTGGAGCAGGGCGGGCGGAAGAAGCGACGGGGTACCCCCGCCGAAGAATACCGTGTCTACCGGGGTGTCGCCAAAATAGCCGCGCCGGTACTCCATCTCCCTTTCGAGGGCTTCTATGTAATCCTCCGTTTTGGCACAGGATGTGCTTTTATAAAAATCGCAATAGTTGCAGCGCGTTTTGCAGAACGGGATATGGATGTACAATGCGGCCATTTCTGGGTGGAATGATGGTGTGTTTCGATTTCGTAAGGTGCTGAACACAAAAAACGTGCGAAAGTTAGCAAAAAAACCGTAATAATGGCCGCCGCTGCCGTCATTATGCGGTGGGGGAAGATGTGCAGATAGGTATTCCCGGTTTCCGGTACGGTAAAAAAAGTCGATTTTATACGGTGGAATTAGTACCGCAAGACGGAATTATTCCATATCTTTGCGCCGTTGTTAGTGTGCTAACAATAATTCCGGCGGGAAAGAGTTATATAACCGGATTCGCAGACCGGACCGTTCCGGGTGTCCGGAGGCGCATATAACAGGTGAGAATAGCATAAACACATAATATACAGAAGATTATGGCAAAGAAGATTGATTTGACCAAGTATGGTATCACCGGAACCCCGGAGATACTGTACAATCCGTCGTACGAACGGCTTTTCGAGGAGGAGATGAACCCGGCCCTCACCGGTTACGAACGGGGCCAACTGACCGATACCGGTGCGGTGAATGTGATGACCGGCGAATATACCGGCCGTTCACCCAAGGACAAGTTCTTCGTGATGGACGACACGACGCGCGATACCATCTGGTGGACCAGCGACGAGTATAAGAACGACAACAAGCCCGTGAGCGAGGAGGCGTGGAAGGAGCTCAAGAAGATTGCCACGAACGAGCTCTCCAACAAGAAGCTCTTCGTGATGGATACTTTCTGCGGCGCCAATGCGAATACCCGCCTCAAGATACGTTTCATCATGGAGGTGGCATGGCAGGCCCACTTCGTGAAGAACATGTTCATCCGTCCGACCGAAGAGGAGCTGGAGAACTACGGCGAACCCGACTTCGTGGTGATGAACGCTTCCAAGGCGAAGGTAACGAACTATAAGGAGCTCGGCCTCAATTCCGAAACGGCCGTCGTCTTCAACCTGACCGAAAAGGTGCAGGTCATCATCAATACGTGGTATGGCGGCGAGATGAAGAAAGGCATGTTCTCCTACATGAACTATCTCCTGCCGCTCAAGGGCATCGCTTCGATGCACTGTTCGGCCAACACCGACAAGGAGGGCAAGAATACGGCCATCTTCTTCGGCCTCTCGGGTACGGGCAAGACCACCCTTTCGACCGACCCGAAACGCCTGCTCATCGGCGACGACGAGCACGGCTGGGACGACCAGGGCGTGTTCAACTTCGAGGGCGGCTGCTACGCGAAGGTCATCAACCTCGACAAGGAGAGCGAGCCGGATATCTGGCACGCCATCAAGCGCGATGCGCTGCTTGAGAACGTGACGGTGGACAAGGAGGGGCATATCGACTTCGCCGACAAGAGCGTGACCGAGAATACCCGCGTGTCCTATCCGATATACTTCATCAACAACATCGTGAAGCCCGTATCCAAGGGCCCGGCTGCGGAGCGTGTTATCTTCCTGTCGGCGGATGCGTTCGGTGTGCTGCCTCCCGTTTCGATCCTCACTCCGGAGCAGACGAAATACTACTTCCTCTCCGGTTTTACCGCGAAGCTGGCGGGTACCGAGCGCGGTATCACCGAGCCGACCCCGACTTTCTCGGCATGTTTCGGTGCGGCGTTCCTCTCGCTTCACCCCACCAAGTACGGCGAAGAGCTCGTAAAACGCATGGAGAAATCGGGTGCGAAGGCCTACCTCGTGAACACCGGCTGGAACGGTACGGGCAAACGTATCTCCATCAGGGATACACGCGGCATCATCGACGCCATCCTCGACGGCTCGATAGACAAGGCCCCGACCAAGCAGATTCCTTATTTCGACTTTACGGTGCCGACCGCACTCCCGGGCGTAGACCCTGCAATTCTCGACCCGCGCGATACTTATGCCGACGCGGCCGAGTGGAACAGGAGAGCGGAAGACCTTGCCGGCCGGTTCATCAAGAACTTCGAGAAGTTTACCGGCAATGCGGAGGGCAAATCGCTTGTCGCCGCAGGTCCGAAGCTGAAATAAGAGTGTAGTGTTGTCACTCATCGAACGGCGGGGCGGCGTAATGTCGTCCCGCTTTTTTCAAAAGGAGAAGAGATGAAGACGATTCGAAGGTACATGTTTTTCGCTCTCCTTCTGCTGGCGGCAGTCGCCTGCCGGCCGGGAGCAGGGGCGGAACGGGGAGCGGCCGGATTGGATTACGGTCGGGCCGACATGTGGTATCGGGGCGGTACGGCGGCTTCGGCGGAGAATGCCGATGTGTTTTACATCGCCCCGACCTGCAATTGGGGACGGACGGATGCCGACGGCACCGTGCATTGGCAGATGGATGTGTACGATACCGTGCAGCGTGCCAATCTGCAGGCGCCGCTCAGACTGGCCGAGCGCGTGTTCGCCGAAGGCAACCGTTTCTACGCGCCTTATTACCGGCAGATTACCATGGAGTCGTGGTTCGAGCCCGATTCGGTTATCGGGGCAAGGTTCGCCGTGGCGATGGAAGATGTACGGGAGGCTTTCCGTTACTATCTGGAGCACTTCAACGGGGGCCGGCCTTTCGTATTGGCGGGACACAGCCAGGGAGCCCGGTGCGTGTTGGAGCTGTTGAAGGAGGAGATGAACGACAGTCTTTACGGCCGGTTGGTGGCCGCTTACGTGGTCGGGTACCGGATTACCGACGGAGAGTTGGAGGGAGCGCGGTATGTCGTGCCTGCCGCCGACTCGCTCGATACAGGTGTCGTGATATGTATCAACAGTGTGGCGGATACCTCTGCGCTCTCTCCGCTCTTTCGGGGAAACCGTGCCTGCATCAACCCGATGAACTGGCGGACGGATGCTCTTCCCTCCCGGCCGGAGGAGAACCTCGGTACGCTTTTCCTCAATCCGGACGGGACGGTCGCCCGGCAGGTGGAACCCGTGACGGCACGTATCGATACGGCCTCCTGTACGCTCGTCGTGGACGGTCTTGTTCCGGAGGAGCATTTCATTCCGGCCATAGCCCCCGTAGCACCGCTGGGAAATTACCATGTGCAGGAACTGAACATCTATTTCGGCAACCTGCGGCACAATGTGGCGCGAAGGGTGCGGGCGTATTATGAAGAAGGCCGTGCGGCACGTTTCCCGACCGCATGCCGGGCTGCCGCAGTCCGGGAATGAAGGGGACTGTTTGAAATGCACAGAGGGGCGGGAAGTTCATCTTCCCGCCCCTCTGTGTAGGTGATTGGTCGGCGTTACTTCCTGAGGAACTTCCGGGGTTTTACCATATTCTCCGGACGCAGGATGTTGTCGAGCTCCTCCTTGCTCATGAGTTTGTGTTCGAGCACGAGGTCGTAGATGCCCTTGCCGCTGTTGAGCGCCTCCTTGGCCAGCATGGTCGAAGTTTCATAGCCGAGGTAGGGATTGAGGGCCGTAACGAGCCCGATGCTGTTGTACACCATGTTGCGGCACACTTCCTTGTTGGCCGTGATGCCGGTCACGCACTTCTCGCGCAGTGTGTTCATCGCATTGGCCAGCATTTCGATGCTCTCGAAAAGACAGTGGATGATGATGGGCTCCATGACGTTCAGTTCGAGCTGACCCGCTTCGGCGGCCATCGTGACGGTCAGGTCGTTGCCGATAACGCGGAAAGCCACCTGGTTCACGACTTCCGGAATGACGGGATTCACCTTGCCCGGCATGATGGACGAACCCGGCTGGCGGGGCGGCAGGTTGATTTCGTTCAGACCGCAGCGGGGGCCGGAAGAGAGCAGACGCAGGTCGTTGCATATCTTGGAGAGCTTCACGGCGAGACGTTTCAGCGCCGAGGAGTTCATGACGAATGCACCGGTGTCGTTCGTCGCCTCTATCATGTTCGATGCGACCACCATCGGCAGGCCCGTGATTTCACGCAGATACTTTTCGCAGATGGCCGGATAGTCCGGGTCGGCATTGATACCCGTACCGATTGCGGTGGCACCCATGTTCATCTCATAGAAGAGCTTGTAGTTCTGTTCCAGCCGCTCCATCTCTTCGGAGAGGTTCGCTGCATAGGCTTCGAACTCCTGCCCGAGTGTCATCGGTACGGCGTCCTGCAACTGCGTGCGTCCCATCTTGATGACGTCGGCGAACTCTACGCCCTTGGCACGGAAAGCCTCCACGAGCTGTTTGAGGGAGTCCTCCAGCTTGGCGATGCTGCGGATGAGGGCTATCTTCATGGCCGTGGGGTAGGCGTCGTTGGTGGACTGCGACAGATTGACGTGGTTATTGGGGTGGCAGTATTTGTATTCGCCCTTCTTGTGGCCCATCAGTTCGAGGGCGATGTTGGCGATGACCTCGTTGGCGTTCATGTTGGTGGAGGTGCCGGCTCCGCCCTGTACCATGTCCACAACGAACTGGTCGTCGAACTTGCCGTCGCGTACCATGCGGCATGCCTCTACGATGGCGTCGGCAGTCTTTTTGTCGAGCAGTCCCAAGTCGCGGTTCGCCAATGCGGCGGCTTCTTTCACGTCGGCCAGGGCCTTGATGATTTCCGGGAAAAAGCTGAGCCTTACGCGGCTGATATGGAAATTCTCCATACCGCGCATCGTCTGCACGCCGAAGTAATACTCTTCCGGAACCTGCATGTAACCTATCAGGTCGTGTTCTTCTCGTGTTTTGCCCGACAGTTGGGCAGTCGTGATATCCATAGTCTGAATGAGGTTAATTTAAAGAACCTATGTCTGGTTTTAATTTGTTTAGCTGTCGGATTGGTAATCCCCCAATTCTGCAAATGTAGCTATTTTTACGTGTAGTTATCCTTTTTAGCTACAAAAATTTACAAAATGCCCTTGTGAAGTATCATTTTATCACTTCCGGGCCGGATGCCGTACTATTTCGGCGCTTTCTTGTAAAGGTAGAGCGCGATGAAGGCGTAGAATATGTCTGGCAGCCAGACGAGCAGGATGGGGGAGAAGAAGGTGCTGCTCTTGGCGAATTCGGCTGCGAACTTGCAGACGAGGATGTAGGTAAAACAGAGTCCGATACCTACGCCGATGTGCAGGCCCGTCCCGCCCCGCACCTTGCGGGAGGAGAGCGAGACGCCGATGACCGTCAGCACGAAGGTAGCCATCGGGTAGGCGAAACGGTTTTGCCGTTCCACCTCGAACATCGAGACCATGTCGGAGCCTTTGGCCTTCTGTTCGACGATGAACCGGTTGAGCTGCCCGATGCTCATGGTCTGGATGATGTCCTCCAGCTTGCCGAGTTCCAGCACATCGAGGTTTATCATGGTGTCGAGCTTCTCCTTTTTTTCGAGTTTCTCCACGTTGTTCTCGTCGAAGCTGCGCGTCAGGTATTTCGCCGCTGTCCAATGCTTCGTGTCGGGATTGAATTTCACGTCCGAGGCTTCGAGCGACGCCACCATGCGGCTGCCTTCGTACTTCTCGATGGCGAGGTAGGAGGCTTTCTCCGTCGTTCCGTTGTAACTGCGGATGTAGGCGAAAGTGCCCGGGTAGACCTGACGGTAGATGTGGCGTTCGTAGCGGATATAGGCGTTTTTGGTGAGATGCTGCCGTTCGAACTCCACTCGCCGGGCGTTGGCGTTGGGTATCACCCACAGGTTGAGGCTCAGGGAGAGCATCGTGATGAGCATGGCCGAAAGGAAGTAGGGCCACATGAGCCTGCGGAAGCTGACGCCGCTCGAAAGGATGGCGATGATTTCCGTCTGGTACGCCATTTTCGAGGTGAAGAAGATGACGGCGATGAAGGTGAACAGGCCGCTGAACTGGTTGATGAAGTAAGGGATGAAGTTGAGGTAGTAGTCCAGTGCGACAGCTTTGAGCGACGCTTTCGTGGTGATGAAGTCGTCCATCTTCTCCACCGCGTCGAATACCACGACGATGACGATGATGAGTGCGATGGCGAACACATAGGTACCCAGAAACTTCCGGGTGATATACCCGTCGAGTATCTTGAATCCGGGGAATTTTATTCTTTTCCTGTCTGCCATGCCTTTGTCGCAAAAGGTGCTTCCCGACCGGGAAACAAGCCAAAGTTACAACCTCCGTGTCAATTTTACAACCATCCCGCGTTTCCACTCCGCGAAAGTGCCGTCGGCGATGCGCCGCCGTGCCTCGTCCACGAGCCACATGTAGAAGGCGATGTTGTGCAGCGATGCGATTTGCGCCGCCAGCATCTCGCCCGAAACGGCCAGGTGACGCAGATAGGCTTTCGAGTAGAGCGTATCCGCGAAGCAGTGTCCCATGGGGTCTATGGGCGAGAAGTCCTCGCGCCACTTCTGGTTGCGGATGTTGATGATGCCCTCCGAAGTGAAGAGCATCCCGTTGCGTCCGTTGCGGGTGGGCATCACGCAGTCGAACATGTCCACGCCGCGGTCTATCGCCTCGAGGATGTTCACTGGAGTTCCCACCCCCATCAGATAACGGGGTTTGTCCTGTGGAAGTATGCCGTTCACGATTTCTATCATCTCGTACATCACCGGGGCGGGTTCTCCGACGGCGAGGCCGCCGATGGCATAGCCGTCCGCACCGAACTGCTGCACGAACTCCGCCGCTCCGGCCCGCAGGTCGGGATAGGTGCACCCCTGTACGATGGGGAAGAGCGACTGTCTGTGGTCGTATTTCGGCGCAGTGGCGGCATAGCGTTCGAAGCAGCGTTCCAGCCAGCGTTGGGTGAGAAGCAGCGATTTTGCCGCATAGTCGCGCGGCGAGTCGCCGGGGGGGCATTCGTCGAATGCCATCATGATATCGGCTCCGATGGTGCGCTGGGTGTCGATGACGTTTTCGGGGGTGAAGAGGTGGCGCGAGCCGTCGATATGGGAGCTGAAACGGCACCCCTCTTCGGTCAGCTTGCGGCACTGCGCGAGCGAGAATACCTGGAAACCGCCGCTGTCGGTCAGCATCGGTTTGTCCCATGTGCAGAAACGGTGGACGCCTCCCGCCGCTTCGATGACCTCCATGCCCGGCCGCAGGTAGAGATGGTAGGTGTTGGCGAGGATGATGCGCGCTCCCGCTTCGGCCAGGTCGCGGTGGAAAACGCCTTTGACGCTCGCGGCCGTGCCGACCGGCATGAAGACGGGAGTCTCGACGGTTCCGTGGTCGGTGGTGAACCGTCCCGCCCGGGCCGCGCTGCCTGCCGCCCTGTGTTCCACTTCAAAAGTCATTGCTGCTTGACGAGGCTTTGGTTTTCGCTCCCAAAGGTAAGCAATTCCGCTCCATTTACAGCATGAAAGCCTCCCGCTTCCCCGATTTCGGAACAGCATTCTTTCGGTCCCACGAATATATCCGTACCTTTGGGGACGGAAAACGGAGAGCGTTTGGTCGATGGAGATAAGGAATCTGTTGGATGCGAAGTCCCGGCGGGAGCTTCGGGCATGGCTGTCGGAGAATCATCGGCGGGAGAAGGAGTGCTGGGTGGCGGTCAGGCGGGGTCGGCCGGTCGATGACGGCACATTCTGGTATGTGGATGCCGTGGAGGAGGCGTTGTGTTTCGGCTGGATTGACAGCACGGTGAAAAAGCTCCCGTCGGGAGCGACGGTGCAGCGGCTGTGTCCCCGCCGTCCGGGCAGTGCCTGGTCGGAGCTGAACAAGGAGCGATGCCGGAGGCTGGAGCGGCTGAGGCTGATGACCGATGCGGGGCGTGCCGTATTGCCGGATATGACGCAGGCGGGATTCGTCGCGGACGAGGATATCCTGCGGGCGTTGCGTGCCGACCCGGTCGTCTGGGAGCATTTCTGCGGATTGCCCGAACTTTACAGACGGGTAAGGATAGACACCATCCAGATAAAACGGAAGGAACCGGAACTTTTCCGTCGCAGGCTGGAGAAGTTTGTCGAATGTACCCGTGCGGGGATTCTCTACGGCGAATGGAACGACAACGGCAGGCTGTGGAGTCGTTGAGGGGAAACGGCGGCGGGCCCGGTCGAACGCCTGCCCGACCGGGTATTATTTCCGGCTGTGCCTTCGTTTATTCCGGCGATTTTCCGTAAGTTTGTCTTCGGGGAGTATAAATAGCTTGACCATACATGCGAAAACTCGTGATAATACCGACCTATCTCGAAAGGGAGAACGTGTCGGCCATGATTGACAAGGTTTTTTCGTTGCCGGAGGCGTTCGACCTGCTCATCATCGACGATGCCTCGCCCGACGGGACGGCCGATATCGTGCGCGGCAGACAGGCGGAGTTTCCCGGCAGGCTCTTTCTGTTGGAGCGTTCCGGCAAACTCGGCCTGGGTACCGCCTACCTGACGGGCTTCCGATGGGCGCTTGCCGAAGGGTACGACTACGTGTTTGAGATGGACTGCGACTTTTCGCACAATCCGGACGACCTGCTGCGCCTTTACCGTGCCGCTCTCGGCGGGGCGGACGTCGTGGTGGGTTCGCGTTACATACAGGGGGTGAACGTGGTGAACTGGCCCATGTCGCGGTTGCTGATGTCCTACTGTGCCTCGTCGTATGTGCGTACCGTGACGGGAATGCCCGTCCGCGACGCAACGGCCGGATTCGTCTGCTATTCCCGCGAGGTGCTGGAAGCCATCGACCTCGATGCGGTACAGATGAAAGGCTACGGTTTCCAGATAGAGATGAAATATACGGCATGGCGTCTCGGTTTCAGTATCCGGGAGGTTTCCATCATCTTCATGGACCGCACGGCCGGGGTGTCGAAGATGAGCAGCGGCATCTTCGGAGAAGCGTTCTGGGGGGTGATAAAGCTGCGTTTCCGTAAGATACGACCAGCCGTCCGACCCTGATGCGTCTGCGGTAAAAAACGCGGCGGATGAAATATACGGCCCCTGTTGCCGTTATCCTGTAAAAAGAGGGGCGTTCTTACGGATGCTTCGCGTCCGTGAGCGTGCCGACAGGGGTTCTGTTTAATCTTTTTTGTCATGACCGACCTCGCGGAAGCATATCTCGCCTACATAGAGCGCGTCAGGCGCTATTCGCCCAATACGGTGAAGAGCTACCGCCGCGACATCGGGATGCTGCTCGATTTTCTCGGGACGGAGGAGGGAACGTTCGACCCCTCGCTGCTGACTGCCGACGATATTCGGGAGTGGATAGTGGCGCTTTCGGAGAGCGGGCTGAAGCCGTCGAGTATCAACCGGATGCTCTCCGCCTGCAGCTCTTTCTTCAAATACCTGCTGCGGGAGGGGATTGTTGCGGGGAATCCCTTTGCGAAAGTCTCGTCGCTCAAGACGCCTGCCCTGCTCCCGTCGTTTATACCGGAGGGGCGGATGGCGGCGCTTGTCGGCGAATTGTCGGCCGAGATGGAGGAGGCGACGGATTTCCGCAGTATGCGCGACGCATTGGTGGTACTCTTTTTGTACGCTACGGGGATAAGGCTGGCGGAGCTGATTGCGATAGACCGGACCGATTTCGGTCCGGAGTTTCGTGAACTGCATGTGACGGGGAAGGGCGACCGGGAAAGGATGGTGCCCGTCGTCCCGGAACTGAGGCGGCGGTTGTTCGAATATATGGCAGCGATAAAACGGGACGATATTTGCAAATCCGGAGAAAAAGCGTTATTTTTAACAGAGCAAGGGAGGCGGATTTCGAGAACGGAGGTTTACCGTATCGTGCGCGGGGAGCTGACGGCGCTCGGAGTACAGGGTAAGCGGAGTCCGCACGTCCTGCGGCACACGTTCGCTACCCACCTGATGAACGGTGGGGCGGATTTGCGGGAGATACAGGAGTTGTTGGGGCACGGTTCCTTGAATGCCACGCAGGTCTATACCCACAACAGCATTGCGCAGTTGAAAGAGGTTTATGCCGGCGCACACCCCCGCGGGAACCGCAAGTGATGCCGTCTCTGCAGGAGAGAACCGGTCGGGCCGGAAGCCTGTACCGAAAAGATAAACGGCGCCTTCGGGTGCTTTAAAGTTAGGAGGATTAGTTATGAACGTACAGATTCAGGCAGTTAAATTCGATGCCGACAGGAAGCTCATCGAATTCGTAGAGGCAAAAATGGCTAAACTCGACCGTTTCATAGAGCGTGCGACAGGGGCCGATGTCATCCTCAAACTCGACAAGGACAACGAGAAAGGTAACAAGGTGGCCATTATCCGGATAGAGGTTCCCGGCGACGACCTGGTGGCGGAGGCCCGCAGCAAAAGTTTCGAGGAGTCGGTGGACAATGCCATAGATGCGCTGAAGAAGCAGATAGAGAAACACAAGGAACGTTACGCCAAATAATCTCCTGACAGCCACGCAGGCATGGGCCGTTCCCTGACCGGGGCGGCTCTTTTTATCGGTCCGGACGCTGGCGGCCGTCTGCCCCGGCGGGCCGGAGCACAATAAAACGGGAAAGCGCCCCGCTTTTAAGTAAAATTTGATAAATTTGCGGAAAGAGGTTTTTTCGGCGGAGTATGCAACAAAGAGGTTGTTTCCGGCGTCTTAGGGATAAAGCAGAGAAAAATGAAGAACGAATATCGTATATCAGGCATGGGCATGAGAAAGTTCGTATTGACGCTGGCAGCACTGCCCGCAGTGCTGCTGGCCGGGTGCAAGCAAGAGAGCAATTACAACAATATCACGCTGGACAAGTATGCGCTCGAAATGCGTACGGGCGATACGCAGATTGTCTATGTGGAGACAGGCGACCCCGATAATGTGGCGTGGCGCAGCGACAACGAATTCGTTGCCACCGTGGAGAGGGGACGCATATCGGGTCTGCGAATCGGCCAGACGCGCATCACGGCCAACAACGCATCGGTTTCCGTGACAGTCCGGGGGCGTTCCGACCTGTACGACGAACCGATGGAAGACCTGAGCTGGAACATGACCCGGGAACAGGTGGTCAATCGTCTCGGTTTGCCGGACAAGATGGAGAACAACGTATTGACGTACGACCTCGTCTCTTCGGTGAATTCGTTCAAATCGTATGAATTCGACTCCAATAACCGGCTGGTCGCTGCCAACATTACCGTCGGCAAGGACAAGACGGCACAGCTCGACGACTTTCTGAATGAGAGGTACCTGTTGCTTAATGGCAGCGAACAGGGGGATAAGAACTATATCAACAACCTGACGTACTCCACTTCGACGATGACGGTCGGCCGGACAGGATACGACGATGATTATTGGCTTGTATCCTATCGGCAGATAAAGTGAGCCGTCTTCGCAGACCGACGGCGGGCATCACTTTCTCCGTTTGCCGAATCGCAGCCCCTTGCGTCCCTGGCCGCTTTTGGCCGAAAGCTCGTCCATCCGTTCCTCCTTTATCTCCTGCGGTGTCATCAGTTTGAATTCGTGATAGTATATCTTTATGAGCAGCAGGAAGATGGATATGAGCAGCGGGCCGAATATGATACCCCAGAAACCGAACAGGGGAATCCCCATAAAGACGCCGAATATGACTATCAGCGGATGCGTGTCGGTCATCTTCTTATTGAGGAATATCCTGATGAGGTTATCTACGTTGGCGATGACCAGCATGCCGCAGAGCATCAGTAGAATACCTTGCCACAGATGTCCCTGCATGATGATGGAGATACCCAGCGGCACGCTGACGATGATGGAGCCGACGACCGGTATCAATCCGGCGATGGCGGTAAGGAAGGCCCAAAAGGCGATATGCTGGATTCCGAAGAGCCAGTAAATCAGGGCGGCGGTCAATCCCTGGCCGAGCATGATGATGGGGATGCCGACTGCGTTGCTGTAGATGATATCGGATACCTCTTTCGTCACCACTGCACGGCTGTCGCCCTTGAACGGATTGTAGCGGCCGAGGCGGCGCTCCAGCGTCCGGGCGTTGGCCAGCATGAAGTAGAGGATGATGATGGTGAACAGGATGTTGATGACGAAGCTGTACGTGGTGTTGATGATGGAACCCGCCGCTTTCGTCAGGTAGGCCGACGAGTCGGATAGGTAGGAGGCCGGGATGAGGTTGAACGGCAGTTCCCGGTTTATCTTCTCCACCACGTTGTCGAGCCCGGAGAGCAGGCTTTTGAAGTCGATGTTGATGATTTCGGCGGATACGACCCGGAATACGCCGAAAAGCAGTCCCGCGAGTACGAGCAGTGCGAGAAACACGAGCAGCAGCGAGGCGAGCCATGGACGCCATCGGTACCGGTCGATGAGCCGGTATTGCAGAGGACGGAACACGATGTAGAGCGTAATGGCCCCGAGGAAGGAACCTATTATGAAGGAGAGCTCCCTGAGCATGACTACTCCCATCAGTATCAGTACCGACAGGAAGAGGAGCTGCCGGAAAAACAGGTTGTTCTTGCGGATGGTGTCGTCGAGTTCTGCCATAAGCGGAAATTTTGCGTGTGAGACCTTGCGTAAAATATTGCGGTGCCGCATGATGGGTGTCCTGCAACCTTCCGTGCGACAGGGATGTACGAACAAAAACCAATCCAAAAACGGATTCTTTTGCGGCAGGAACTTTTTTATTTTTTGCTTTTTTATAAAAAATAGGATATATTTGCACCTCGATTGAAGGCGGGATGTAGTTCAGTCCGGTTAGAATGTTGGTCTGGGGGACCAAAGGTCGCTGGTTCGAGTCCAGTCATCCCGACGGAGCCGCGCAGGCTGTCGTAAGACAGCCTGCGCGGCTTGTTGTTTGCTTGCTGCCGGGTTTCCGTCGCCATAAGGCGGGGAAGAGAGGCCGGTATAGTCGTATGACATCAAGGGGGAGGCCGAAACCTCTCCCCCATGCGTTTGTGGCGGGCGTCTTCTATTTGTTGCGGCGGCGCGACTTGTCGTTCTTGACGTCGCGGTATTCGAGACCCTCGTTGTAGATGTGCATCGCCTGCATGCTCATGCCCATGCTGGAGTATCCTCCGTCGTGGTAGAGGTTCTGCATGGTGACTTTCCGCGTGAGGTCGGAGAAGAGCGTAATGATGTAGTCGGCGCACTCCGCCGCGGTGGCGTTGCCCAGCGGCGACATGCGTTCGGCGAAATCCATCAGGTTTTCGAGCCCCATCACTCCGCTGCCGGCGGTCGTGGGTGTGGGTGACTGCGAGACCGTGTTGATACGGATGTTCTTTTCCCGGCCGTAGATATAGCCGAAGCTGCGGGCGATGGATTCGAGCATCGCTTTGGCGTCGGCCATGTCGTTGTAGCCGTACAGCGTGCGCTGGGCGGCTATGTAGGTCAGCGCCACGACCGAACCCCACTCCTCGATGGCGTCGAACTTGCGGCACGTCTGTATCACCTTGTGGAACGAGATGGCCGAAATATCCACCGTCTTGTGGTAGTAGTCGTAATCGAGGTCGTCGTAAGTCCGTCCTTTGCGTACGTTGGGCGACATGCCTATCGAGTGCAGGACGAAATCGAATTTTCCACCGAGGTGTTCCATCCCTTTCGTCACGAGGTTTTCGAGGTCTTCGACGCTGGTGGCGTCGGCGGGTATCACGACGGCTCCGCACCGCTGGGCGAGTTCGTCGATGTTGCCCATGCGGATGGAGACCGGAGTATTGGTCAGTACCAGCTCCGCGCCCTCTTCGCGGGCGCGTTCGGCTACCTTCCATGCGATGGATTTGTCGTTGAGGGCACCGAATATCAGGCCGCGTTTTCCTTTCAGCAGATTGTAAGGCATAAGTTTCCGTATTGATTGAATGTACGCAAAGATACGAACTTCCTTCCGATTTGCGGCAATGGAAGCGGTCGGCTGCAGGCGAACGGGTGGCCGTGTCTGCAATCGTTTATACGTATGTACGGTTTTTTGAATATCTTTGCACTCTCCCAACGACGGGAGTTGCTAAAAGATTGGAATATGAAACAGTTTATCCATATCGCCGCCTTTGCCGCGGCTATCGTCTTCTCCGGCTGCGAGCCTGTGGATTTGACCGACCACGGTCGGGCCCCCGAGAGCATAGGACCTGTTACCGTAAACCGCGAACGTATCGGTACGGGCCAGCCCTTCACGGCGACGTGCGTGATTCCCGCCGACGGACATAACATCTCTTCGGTGGAGTACAACTGGAGTATCCGTCCTGTTGCTGCGCAGGCAGCTGTTGCGGACGTTACCCGGACTTCGCCCGTGCCGCCCCATGTGGAGGAGAAGCAGTTTACCGCTCCTTTGACGGCCGGCAGTTATGTGATAGGCTGTACCGCACGGTATATATTCGGTGCGCCCGATGCCGGGGGGGCTCTGTCGGCGGATGTGACCGGCGAGGCCCGTATCGAGGTCGTACCCTGCGATGTGCTCCGCTCCTTCTGGGGCGACAGCATGCAGGAGACGGAGCTCAACTATCCGGGACTGACGGCGCAGGGCGAAGATGCGTTGGTCGGTATGGTATATGACCCCCTGCAGTCCGGTCAGTCGAATATCGTGACGGGCTTCCAGTTCACTGACGGCAGGCTTGCCAGGATACTGCAGACGGAAGGGGCGGATGTTTCGCGCGGCAGCGGTTTCTATATGCACTACTTGTTGCTGCATCACCATATTACGACGGGGACCTCGCTGATGCTTGCCTGCGACAGCGCCGTAATTGCGTGGACGGACGGTACGGAGGAGACGCCCGATATGGAGAACGACAACAAGGACAGGGAGAAGCAGGCGCGTATAGATGCCGGATTTGCCGCCGGCGAAGTGACGATAAGGTCCGTGTTCCACAGCGACAGCTATACGTTGACGCTCAATGTACTCAAAGCCGGCGAGCAGGTGGTGTACGACCGTACCTATACCCCTCGGCGGGCGCAGTGACGTTTCGGCTGTCACAAATGTATATACGATGCGGGGACCCTCACCGGTCCCCGCATCGTTCGCATATGGCTGTACTGTCAGAAATACTCCTGTCGGAATATGTACTCTTCCCGGAGAGTCTCGAACTGTTCCGGTGCCGCTTTGAGCGTCCGTGATTGGCCGTCGATGTCGAAATAGTCCGTGATGGTCGCACGCATCTCCGCCCAGCTTATCGGTTTGCGTCCGACCTGCGTCACGCCGGTCGGGTACCATCCTTCCGGCGGGAGGCCGAAGTGTTTGGCCGCAGCGGCCACGACGGCCGCCGAAGCGTTGGCCTTGCCCTGTTCGGAGTAGCCTGCGATGTGCGGTGTGGCCGACAGGGCCGCATCCAGCAACCGGCGGTCGATGGCCGGTTCGTTCTCCCACGTATCGATGCGGCACGCGCACCGGTCGCTTGCCATGGCGCGTTTCAATTGCTCTTCGTCCACGACGCCGCCGCGGGAAGAGTTGAAGAGTGTCGCTCCCGGCTTGAGGGCGGAGAAAAAACGTTCGCCGGCCAGATGCACCGTAGGATGGGGGCCTTCGGCGTGCAGCGGGACATGGAACGTAACGATGTCGGAGTGCGCGGCCAGTTCGTCGAGCGGTACGTAACCATCGGCGGGACCCAGCTTCTCGGCCGTTTCGCGCGGCGGGTCCGAGCGGAGTACCCGGAATCCCCATGCGGAGGCATACCGTTCCACGAGCGAACCGACGTGGCCGATGCCGACGATGCCGAGCGTCAAACCGGTGGGAGATGCCTCGCCGACCGTGCGGGCGAGTGCGGCCGCTACCCATTGGAGTACCCCGCCGGCGTTGCAGCCCGGAGCGGAGACGACCTTTATCCCGTGGGCGGCGCACCATGGCAGGTCGATGTGGTCGGTGCCTATCGTTGCGGTGGCGACCATACGGACGGAGGAACCGGCCAGCAGTGCCGCATCGCAGCGGGTTCGTGTGCGAACCAGAAGCGCGTCCGCCTCCTTGACCTCTTTGGCCGTGATGGCCTTGCCCGGCAGGTAGGTTATGTCGGCGTAGGGTTCGAATACGCCGCGGATATAAGGTATTTTGTCGTCGGCTACTATTTTCATCGTATTTCTATGGGCGTTTGCGTATTTTCCCGAGAGGCGCCGGGGAGGGTTCGGAGTGAATGGTTTCAGATAACGAACTCGATTTCCCGGAACAGGAAGCCGCGCTCTTTCCCGTCGATGGTTACCGTCAGCCGACCGTCGGGTCCTGCGCCGCATATCGTGCCGATGACTTCGCCCTCTTCGGGCAGGAAGAAGCGCGACGGCTTTCCGCGGCGGTAGAGCAGGGTGTTGTAGTCGTCGCTTATCCGGTCGGCCCGTCCTTCCTCCAGCATACCGTAGCGCATCGAAAGGTGGCCGTACAGTTTGGCGAAGACCTCCATGACGTCGTGCCGTATTCCCGTCTCCGTGCGTATGGAGCAGGGGTTGGCTATCCATGCGGGAAAACGTTCCTGATTGACGTTGAGTCCGATGCCCGCTACCGTACGTGCGAGTCGTGTGCCGTCGAGGTTGTGCTCCAGCAGCATGCCGCATATTTTCCGGTCGTTGACGTATATGTCGTTGGTCCACTTGATGGCTGCACCGATGCCGTACTCCTGTAAGGTATCGGTTACGGCGAGCGCGATGGCTTCCGAGAGCAGGAACTGCTCTCCCGTAGCGAGGAAGGTCGGTTCGAGAACGATGCTGAACGTGAGGTTCTCGCCCGGCACGCTCTCCCACCGGTGTCCGCGCTGTCCCCGCCCGGCAGTCTGGCGTATGGCCACTACCGTGTCTCCGTGGGCATAACGGCTGCGGTCGGCGGCCTCCGTATTGGTCGAACCGCACGTTTCCAATACCGTCGTCTCTCCCCGAAGCATCTTATTTGCGGAAAGGCTTGTCGTTGTACCGGAGGAATGCATAACTGACCGCTACCGTTCCCCGCATGTGCAGCATCTTGTATTCGAGGTAGTTGCTGCCGCGACGGAAGATATCCTTGAATCCCATCGAGAAACGGGCGGTCATCTTGACGCGAGGGACGATTTGCCATTCGTATCCCAGCAGCATGCCTGCATCCCATTTCCCGAGGTAGTCGTTGAAAACGGGCATCGCGTCCGGCGGTACGGGGCTGTCGGGCGTCACCATGATAGGCGGTTTCGACGGGTCGTTCGGATTCTCCACGAGTCCTTTGAGGGGGGTGGTATTGAACTGGCTCTTCAGTATGTAGCTGTAGTAGGCGCCGAGGTATATCCGGCTGCGTCCGCCGCCGAAGCTGTATCCGACGTAGACCGGTATTTCGAACATGGAGAAGTTCATGACCACGTTGGCCGTTCCACGGAACCGCGTGATGAAATCCTCGCCGTCGGGATTGGGCATCCTGAACTGCTGTCCGGATACCCAGGCTTCGGCGTCGATGCCGACCTGTTTGTAGGTAAGTTCTGCCGTAAGCGACAGCCGGTAGGGCATGTGGGCGGTAAAGGAGAGGCCCAGCGAGGGACTCAGCTTCGGGACTGCGCTCATCTTCATGGCCCCGCCCCGCATGTGGGCGGGGGGCCAGGGGGCGGCGGCACCCAAGTCTACGCCGACGTGTACGCCGAAGGCGTATTTCGGCTGTTCGGTGCGGCGTTTCTCTGCCGTGCGCTCTTCGGTCGGGACGGGCTTGGAGTGAAGGACCGTTTGGTGCCATGCCTTTTCCCGTTCCTGTGCCGGGGTGGGTCCCTCTTCTTCGGCCGTCGAGGAAAGGGCGGTGTTTGCAGCGGGACATGTCCGTACGATGTCCGCGGGCTCCGGCGCCTGGCCGTAGGCGCTGGAGGTGCCGGCCGCAGCGGCCATCAGCAGCGCGGCATATAGCGTGAGGTGTTTACTCTTCATAGATTAACCGGATGTTATCGATTTTCAGTATGGAGCCTACGGCACCTTTGTAGGAGTCGCCTTTGGACGAGGAGGAGAAAGTGACCGTCAGGTGGGTGTATGCGGGGTAGGCGCCGTCGTATTCCAGCGGGACGAACACTGTCTGCCAGGTGTTGTCGGGCACGACGAGGTCGGCCGTATCGCCGTTGTCGAGCGTGCCTGCCTGGGTGGCTACGATGGAGTGGCCGCGCGCTACCCGGTCGGCGTTGTTCTTGGAGTGCCACGTCCCGTCGGGATTCGCGCCGTGATATTCGAGTTCCTGGGAGAGGTCGCGCTGCCGGATGAGTTCGATGGCCAGCGAACCGGAGTCGCTCGAAGGTCCGTTGCCCGGGTGGTAGAGGATATCCACCTGCATCCCTTTGATGGGCTGGTTGGAGGAGAAGGGGATACCGTAAAACATCATGACGGCCGGGTCGTTCATGTTCCCCATGGGGTTGGAGTCGTCGAACCAGCCGAGGAAGAGCGAACCGGCGGCGAGTTTGCCGATGATGGTATTCTTGGTCTCCATCTGTACTGCCTTGCCCTGTCCCGGTGCCCCTTCCGTCTGGGTGGTGCCTTCGACTACCACGGGAGAGGTCATGTTGGCGGATGCCCAGTAGGGACTGCCCTTGATGCCTTTCGGGAGGGGTGTCTGCAGGTTGGCCCAGCGTTCGAAGTCGGCGTTCTGGAGCTGGGGCATGTAGGTGGTGCGCAGCGTCCATTCGCGTGTCTCGCCGTTCTGTGCGGTTACGGTGAACGGTTTGTCCTCCACCCGGGCGAATTCGACTGCGCCGGCACCGTACTGGTCGGTGATGGTGCTCGTGGCCTTGTAGGAGAGCCCCATGCGTATGTTCATCGTCACGGGGAACCGTCCCGTTTGCAGGAAATTCACGGTCACCACCGCATTGTCGGTATCGATGCCGACGAGTTCCGCGTTGAATCCGCTCTCGGAGAAGGAGACGATGCGGAAGGAGGTTACGTCGGTTCCCGTCTCTTTCAGCGGCGGGCGGAGCCGGAATGTCCACATTTCGCTGTTCTTTCCGCTTTCGGAGACGACCTCCACCTCATTCACCGCTTCCGGCGAATCGAATACCAGCGGGTCGCGGCCGCCGTTTTGCGTGGCGATGCGTGCGTAGTCCGAAAGCTGGTAGTCGACAGCCACCGAGAGCGGATAGCCGTTGTCGTCCTTGGTGAGATTCAGCGTGATGGTGCGGTTATCGTAGTCTATTGTCAGGGGTTCCGCTTCGAGTTCCACGGTGTAGGGACGTACCTCTTTAAGCGTTACTCCGTAGAGTTCGCATTCGTCGGAAGCCTCCGGTTCGCCGTCGCTCCAGTCGCGGATGATGATTTTCCATTCATAGACAGTGCCGTCCGAAGCCTTCACCCCGAAAGTTTTCGGGTTTTTCCAGGAGTCGGTGCCCGTCCAGTCGAAGTTGCTCACGTTGACCAGCGATGCTCCGTTGCTTATCCTGATGTCCACTGTCAGGCTCAGTTCCCACGGGTCCAACGAGGCGTATTTCGGTTTGTGTATCTCCACCGCCCGCAGGTAGATGCACCGGTTCACGGGGTCTATGTCGGCCGTCCGGTCGGCATCCATCACGATGGCCGGTACCTTGGGGTCGGAAAGCGAATTTTCCCGTACCTCGGAGGCCGTGTATTCATAGGAGAAGTCGAGAACCGTGGCCACGGGGGAGTTGTACTCTTCGAGGGCCACTATCCAGCGCCGTGCGATGCCGTCCACCGTATCCAGCAGCCAGAAGGTATGCTCGCTCCCGATGTCGGGGAACGACATGTCGCTTACATCGCCGACGAGCGATACGCCGTCGGGAAGGGGTATCGCCATGTCGATGCTGATGGGGAACGGCGTGCCGGAGGAGGTGTTGATATAGAGTTTGAGCGTATCGGCGGTCGGTGTATCTGCCTCTGCGGGGCGGCCGTGCCGGATGGTCGCTTTTTGCAGGGCGTTTCCTCCCTTGCCGGAGAGCGCTGCCGTTTTGGCCGGTTCGGAAGTCGCGGCGGTTCCGGTACCTGCGACGCCGGTGGATGCGGAGAAGCGGTGCTCCTCGATAGAGAAACCTTTACTGCCCGGTTCGGCGGAGAATCCCGCCAGGTTGGTGAGCGCGAGGGCGGCTTCGTCCACCTCGGCGCTGTTGGCATTGACGACCGGGAGGACGGCCAGACCGAACGTCCACCGTTTTTCCGTACCGTCGCGGGCCACCACCGTGAAGCTGTGCCGCTCGTCCGCCGAACCGAATTCGTACGGCGTAGTGCCGTTGCCTTCGAGTGTGGCTCCGTCGCTGAGGCTGAATTCGGGGGTGAGCGTCAGCGGGAACTGCGGTGCGACGATGTTGGCCAGCACCATATTCCCCTCTTCGGGTACATCGCTGTCAGTGACCGTCAGCAGGTCGGCCACGATGCTTCCCTCGGGCACTTCTGCGAAGGTTACCTGCGGGAATATCTCCGCGTCGCTGCTGGTGGCGGTATAGTCGATTTTGAACGTGTATTCCCGCGGCATCCCGCTGAGCGCCTGTACGTAGAATTTGGGCTCCTGGAAGATGTAATTTCCGTTTTCGTCGAGGACGGGTTCGTTTCCGCTCTCGCCCCCGCGTTCGAGGTCTATCTCTATCCAGTCGTTGAAATCGAGCCCCGTAACGCGGTCTATCGGATTCTCGAAGTGCGGCTGCCCCTTGAAATAGAGCGGAAAGTTGTGAATGCCGTGCAGCACCGGGATGCGGATGGTGTTGCCGGCCATGACCGGTTCGCCTATCACGATTTCGCCGTCGGTACCTTTGTGTTCCGTTATTTCGAACGAGAAGACGGCATTGTAGTCGTTCAGCCCGTCGATGTCGCTGCATGCAGCCAGCAGCAGCGCGAGAAATAATACCGGAAAGAATTTGAAATTTTTCATGAATCGCGTCTGTACGTTATAACTGTTGCATTGTCACCGCCGAACAGGCGGCGCCGGACTATACCGGTACGTCGAAATCGCGCAGGGCGTCGTTGAGCGATGTTTTCGTATCCGTGCTCTCCTTGCGCTGTCCGATGATGAGGGCGCACGGTACGCCGTACTCCCCGGCGGCGAACTTTTTGGGATAGCTGCCTGGTATGACCACCGACCGCGGCGGAACGTAGCCTTTGTAGGTGACGGGTTCCGGCTGCGATACGTCGATTATCTTGGTGGATGCCGTTATCACGGTACCGGCTCCAATGACCGCCTCCCGTGCGATGCGGGCCCCCTCCACGATGATGCAGCGCGAACCGATGAAGCAGTGGTCTTCGACGATGACGGGAGCGGCCTGTACCGGTTCGAGCACTCCGCCGATGCCTACTCCTCCGCTGAGGTGCACCTCTTTGCCTATCTGGGCGCAGGAGCCGACCGTGGCCCAGGTATCTATCATCGTGCCTTCGTCCACGTAGGCGCCTATATTGACGTAAGAGGGCATCATCACTACGCCCCGTGCCAGATAGGAGCCGTAGCGCGCCACAGCCGGGGGTACGACGCGTACGCCGAGTTCCCGGTAGTTGCGCTTGAGGTCCATCTTGTCGTTGTATTCCATTTCGCCTGCGTTGGTCTGGCGCAGTTCCCGTGTCGGGAAGTAGAGTATCACGGCCTTCTTTACCCAGTCGTTCACCTTCCAGCCTCCTTCCCCGTCCGGTTCGGCGGTACGCAGTTCGCCCTTGTCGAGCAGTTCGACCACTTCGTTCACCGCAGCCTGCGTTTCGAGGTTCCGAAGGAGCGTATGGTCTTCCCATACCTTCTCTATCAGCCCCTTCAGCTCTTCATGGCCTAAGTTTTCCATAATCATATCTTCTTTGAGATAAAACGATATTCGGGTGTAAACAGGTGTAAAATTAGCCATTTTTTCCGTCCCGCAACCATTTTCTCGTAAAGAAGGGTCGAATCGGGGAGGCAAGTCCCGATAAGTTTTGTATTTTTGTTTGCCGTACCGGTTCCTTTCGGAAGCATTTCATGAACTTAAAAAGATAACCGATGAAGAGAATCCCGTTTTATGTCGCGCTGGCGGTGCTGTGCCTCGCAATGACAGACTGTACCTCTAAGAAAAAGATGGAGATTAAGATGAAACCCTATCCGCAGACGGCGAAGGTCGATGTCTCGGATAACTACCACGGCACGGTGGTGGCCGACCCCTACCGGTGGCTGGAGGACGACAATTCCGCCGAAACGGCGGCATGGGTTGCTGCCGAGAACGAGGTGACGTTCGATTACCTTTCGCAGATACCCTACCGTCCGGCCATAGACGAACGCCTCACGGAGCTGTGGAACTACGAGAAGATAGGGGCGCCGACCAAGGTGGGCGACCGCTATTTCTATTTCCGCAACGACGGACTGCAGAACCAGAGCGTCCTCTACATGCTTGACAGCCTCGATGACCCGCAGCCCGAGGTCTTTCTCGACCCCAATGCCCTGTCGGCCGACGGGACCGCCGCCCTCAACAGCGTTGCTTTTTCGGAAGACGGGAAATATATGGCCTACGGTATCGCCAGGTCGGGTTCCGACTGGGTGGAGATATTCGTCAAGGAGGTCCCCACGGGCCGGGTGCTCGACGATGTCATCCGCTGGGTGAAGTTCTCCGGTGCGAACTGGTCGGCCGATTCCAAGGGGTTCTATTACCGCGGTTACGAGGAGCCGGCGAAAGGTTCCGAGCTTTCGGGCCAGAACCAGTTCCAGAAGGTTTACTACCACAGGCTGGGTACGCCGCAGTCCGAAGACGAAATCATCTATGCCGACCCGCTTCACCCGCTCCGCTATTACGACGGTTTCGATGACGGCGATACGGGCAAATACCTCTTCGTAAGCGTTTCGGAAGGAACGTCCGGTACGCAGCTGATGTACAAGCGCACAGGTGTGCGCGAGCCGTTCCGTGTCATCCTCAAAGGGTTCGACCACGAATATGCCGTGGCCAAGGTCAGGGACAACATGCTCTACCTCTACACCAACGAAGGGGCGCCCAACTACCATCTGCTTCGGCTGGATGTCCGCTTTATGCCTTCGCCTGCCGAGAAGATACTGCCCGAGGACCCGAACATGCTGCTGCAGTCGGTGCATTTCGTGGGCGACTACATCTTCGCCATCTACATGAAAGATGCCTCCAGCCGCGTTTACCAATATACGCTCGACGGCGACCTGGTGCGTGAAGTCGCTCTCCCCGGTATCGGTACCGTAGCCGGTTTCGACGGGAAGGACGATGCGACAGAGACGTTCTATACCTTCTCCACCTTCACCGCGCCGCCCGCCGTGTACCGCTACGACCTGGCTACCGGAGAGTCCACGCTCTTCGCCCGGCCGGAAGTGAAGTTCAATCCGGACGACTTCGTGACCGAACAGGTCTTCTTCGCCAGCAAGGACGGCACACAGGTGCCCATGTTCCTCTCCTATCACAAGGGGTTGAAGAAGAATGGCAAGAATCCCGTGTACCTCTACGGTTACGGCGGTTTCAACGCCCCGCTGACGCCCGGATTCAGCCCCACGAACATTGCCATGATGGAGCAGGGTGCCATCTATGCCTCGGTCAATCTGCGCGGCGGCAACGAGTACGGCGAGGAGTGGCACAAGGCGGGCATGCTTGCCAACAAGCAGAACGTCTTCGATGACTTCATCGCGGCGGGCGAGTATCTCGTCAGGAACAAATATACCTCCAGCAGGAAACTCGCCATATCGGGCGGCTCCAACGGCGGACTCCTTGTGGGCGCCTGCATGACGCAGCGTCCCGACCTCTTCGCCGTGGCCTTCCCGCAGGTGGGCGTGCTCGACATGCTCCGTTACCACCTCTTCACCGTAGGTTGGGGATGGGTGGTCGAATACGGTTCGAGCGACGACCCCGAACAGTTCGAGTACATTTACAAATACTCCCCGCTTCACAACATCAAGGAGGGGGTATGTTATCCGGCGACGATGATAACCACCGGTGACCACGACGACCGTGTGGTACCGGCCCACTCGTTCAAGTTCGCGGCTACGCTCCAGCAGGCGCAGGGGTGCGACAAGCCGGTGCTTATCCGCATCGACACCAATGCCGGCCACGGTGCCGGGAAGCCGACCGCCAAACGCATCGCCGAGGCGGCCGATATCCTGTCGTTCTTCTTCTGGAATACCGACACCGACTATCGGCCGGTAGCCGAATAGCGGCGGACGTTCCGCAGCAGGACTGCGGCGATATATCCGAACGTATCTCTAAGTCTTCCGCCCGGCGGGGGACTTAGATTTCGTTAGGGCGCGGGGAAGCGTGCGGCCGGTATGCCGTACGTGCCTTTCGTCCGACTTGGGAAAAGACCCTACATAGAGAAAATAATATGGACAATATGAAAGTGTATAAATTCGGCGGCGCGTCGGTAAAAGATGCCGCCGGAGTACGCAACATCGCCTCGATAGTGGGGGCCGAAAAAGGGAGGCTCTTCGTCATCGTCTCCGCCATGGGAAAGACGACGAACGCGCTCGAGGGGTTGCTCGATACGTTTTACGACGGGAAGACCGCCCTGGCGTTGGAGCGCCTGCAGAATATAGTCGATTTTCACAACCGGATAATCGCGGAGCTCTGGGGCAGGCCGTTCCTGCCCGACCGGGTGGCCCGTTTCTATATGGAACTCGAGGAGACGGTGGCTTCTTCCAATCCTGCCGTGCGTGAATACGAGGTGTGGTACGACCGTATCGTGGGGTACGGGGAGCTCATCTCTACTTCCATCGTGTCGGAATACCTCGCTGCGGTCGGTATCGCCAACACATGGGTGGACATGCGGGAGTGTTTCGTGACGACGGCGCGCCACAAGGATGCGAATGTGGATTTGGAACGGTCGGCCGAGCGGCTCGTTCCACTCGTGGAGGCTGCCGATTCGCGCGTCTATGTCGGCCAGGGATTCATCGGGGCTACCGAGGACGGAGCGCCTACCACGATAGGGCGCGAGGGTTCGGACTATTCGGCTGCGGCGGCGGGATATATTCTCGGTGCGGAGAGCGTGACTATCTGGAAGGATGTGGAGGGTATTCTGAACGGCGACCCGAAGCGGTTCGACGATGTCCGCCATATTCCGGAGATGAACTACCTCGATGCCATCGAACTCGCTTACAGCGGGGCGCAGGTAATCCATCCCAAGACCATCAAACCGCTCCAGAACAGGAATATTCCTCTCCATGTGCGCTGTTTCCTCGACCCTGCGTTGCCGGGCAGCGTCATCCGCGCCGGCGTGCAGAAGAACCGCGAGATACCCATCCTCATCGTCAAGCCCTCGCAGGTGCTGCTGACCGTCCGGGCCAACGACTTCTCCTTCATTCTGGAGGAGCGCTTCGCACAGATATTCGCCCTGCTCGACGAGTATATGGTGAAGGTGAACCTCATCCAAAGTTCCGCCGTAAACCTCGACCTTTGCATGGACCGCACGCGGCATCTGGAGGAGCTCACCGAGCGGCTCCGGCAGGAGGGGTACTATACGCGCTACAATACCGATATGGAGCTCATTACCATCCGCAACTATACGCCTCAGCAGCTCGCCGCGCTGGAGGGGGCGCAGGATGTCTATCTGGTGCAGCGGACGCGCCGCACGCTGCAGGCGGTGAGAAGAAGGGAGGAGTAGGACGATGGAGATACTGAGACAACAGTTTCTGAGACATATCGGCCAGACCTCGCCTTCGCCTATGCTGGTGGAGGTGGCACGTGCCGAGGGGGTGTGTTTCTTCACTCCGGAGGGAAAACGTTATTACGACATCATCGCGGGGGTTTCGGTGAGTAACGTGGGACACGGCAATCCGGCTGTCACGGAGGCCGTGTGCCGTCAGGCCCGCGACTACATGCACGTGATGGTCTACGGAGAGCTGGTGGAGCGCCCGCAGGTGCGCTATGCCGCCCGCATCGCGGAGTACCTGCCTGTACCGCTCGATGCGGTCTATTTCGTCAATTCCGGTGCGGAAGCGGTGGAAGGGGCGCTGAAGCTCGCCAAGCGCTTTACGGGCCGCCGGCGCATGGTGGCCTGCCGCAACGCGTACCACGGCTCCACGCACGGAGCGATGAGCGTCATGGAGAGCCGGGAATTCTCCGACGCCTACGGCCCGATGCTGCCCGGTGTGGATTGGATACGGTTCAACGAACCGGAGGATTTGGGTCGGATTACCGAAGAGACGGCCTGCGTGCTCGTGGAGCCCGTGCAGGGCGAGGCGGGGGTGCGGATTCCGCAGGAGGGGTATCTGGAGACTCTGCGCCGTCGCTGCGACGAGGTGGGTACCCTGTTGATTTTCGATGAGATACAGACCGGTTTCGGTCGGACGGGGGAGATGTTCGCCATGTCGAAATACGGTGTGACACCCGATATCGTCTGCCTGGCCAAGGCGCTTGGCGGTGGCATGCCCCTCGGCGCCTTCGTCTCTTCTGGCCGGATAATGGAGTGCATTTCGCATGACCCGGCCCTGGGGCATATCACCACCTTTGGCGGTCATCCCGTCTGCTGTGCGGCAGGGCTTGCTGCCATGGAGTATATTATTGATGAAGGGCTGTTGGGGAGCGTCGAACGCAAGGGGGCGCTTTTCGAGACGCTGCTGGGCGGTCACCCCGCCGTGGAGGGCATCCGTCGCAGCGGTCTGCTGCTGGCTGTGGAGCTCGGCGAGAGCAGGAAACTCTACCGGATAATGGAGCTTTTCAAGGAGAGCGGCATCCTGAGCGACTGGTTCCTTTTCTGCGATACCGCCTTCCGTATCTCTCCGCCGCTGACCATCACCGACGAAGAGGTGGCGGAGGTATGTCGGATAGTCGTCGATTGTCTCGACCGGCTGTAAGGGCGGGATTGCCTGCCCTGTTGCACGGTACTTTTCCGTTTGTCCGGAAGGACCGGTTGCGGAGATGACGTTTCGGACAGGAGAGCCCGGCCGCACCATGGTGCGGCCGGGCTTCTCTATTTTTCGGCTGCCGGTTAGCATATGACGGCCGTCGTGTTTGCCTGCGGACGAATTTGTATGTATCCGTGCATTTTGTCCGCTTTCCGGAAAGGAAAGGCACAATAATGGCATGGCGAATCCTCCGAAATGAATTCTTTGTCGGATTTTCAGCATGATATTCATCCGTTTGGTACCGTGCGATTGAATATGCGCAGTGGCATTCTGTCGTTTTTTAATCCGGTAAACATAGTATAGAGGCGTACGGGGTACTTCCGAGGCAGGGGGCCGTGACGAACTGCGGCGGCGGAAGCGCTGCGGCAGCCTCTGCGCGTTTTTGCCGGCTTTCGGCGGAGAGGTTCGGGCGGAGCCTGTTCCAGCGGCCCGGCGGCAGGCGAGGAGGGAAGAGTGCCGGTATGAATAATTAGAAGATTGACTTAAATCGATATATTGATTATGAAAACTGTTATACATCTTTATAATCCGTCGGAGAACGGAGTCGTGGAGTATGGGTTTATCGACTCTCCGTTCGGGAGATGCCTTGCGGCTTTCAACTATTCCGGCCTCTGTTCTTTCGAATTCGTGGATTCGGAAGAGCGGGCGGCTGCTGTGCTCCGGCGGGTGTGGGCCGATTCCTGGGTGGGCCGCAACCGCGCTTTCGACAGGATATCGTTCGAGGGACTGTTGTATGACGGGAAGAATCCCTTGCCGCTCTGTTTCAGGGGCACGACGTTCCAGTCGGCGGTATGGCAGGCCCTGCTGCGGATAGCTCCGGGAGAGACCATGACCTATGCCGAGGTCGCGGCGGCTGTCGGGTGTCCCGGGGCTGTCCGGCAAGTGGCGTTGGCCATCGCGGCGAACAGATTGGCCGTGGCCGTACCGTGCCACCGCGTCGTGTGCGGCGACGGCGGTGGCGGCGGATACCGCTGGGGCCGGGAGCGGAAGAAGGCGATAGTGGATTGGGAGCGGATGGCCATGTAGGAGGGATAACGGCGCTGCCGCAGCAAGATGCGGCGAAAACCGCCGACGGTTTGTCCGGTGTCGCGGGATTGTTTATTTTTGTGCGCCCGGAGCATGTTGCGGTGTAGGTGCGTGGCTGTCCGGGGAGGAGTTGCGGGCGATGTCCGTGACGAACGGAAAGAGATGCACCTGATTATGGTACGTTGGATAAAAGGTATTGTGGCGGTCGCGGCCCTCGTGTTCACGAACGAAGTGGCGGCGCAGGAGAGACGTTGCCGTGCGGAATTTGGCGGCGGCGCAGACATAGTAAGCAATTACATGTGGCGGGGACTGCGGGAGGCAGGTGTCAGTTTCCAGCCTTCCCTGTCGTTTTCCGTCGGGGCGTTCTCCATCGCTGCCTGGGGGTCCACCGATTTTGCAGCCGCCTCCTACCGGGAGATGGACCTGACGCTTGCTTACGGGGTCGGTCCGGTAGACCTGTCGCTCGCCGACATCTATTGCGTCTCGCCGGCAGGGGAAAAGCGGGATAGCTACGGCTATTTCAGTTTCGGCAAAGGGTCGCCCCACCGTATCGAAGCGGGCATTAGGTGGCGCATTTCCGAACAGGTTCCCGTCACGCTCGCATGGTACACGACGCTGTTCGGCGGTTCGGATTACAATGCCGCCGGCAAACGGGTTTTCGCTTCCTATTTCGAGATTTCGTATCCTTTTACCTTCAAGGGCATCGACCTGGAGGCGGGTATCGGCATGGTGCCGTGGAATGCCTACGGCGTTTACGGTATCGACCGCGACTTCTATGTGCAGGATGTCCACTTCAATGCCGGGCGAAACTGGCGTTTCGAGGGGCTTGCCGGACTGGAATTCGGTATCTTTACCTCCGTAAGCTGGAACCCTGCTCTGGAAGATGTCAATTTCACGGGCGGTCTCTCTTTCCGCATGTAATTTCCAGGTCGGTCTCTTGCCGCGGCGGCGGATTCCCGAATGGCCGTTTTCCGCAACGACATACGCAATGGGAAAAATAAAGGTTGTCTTCTGGCGGAGTGAGGTGCCGGAGCGCCTGCGGCTCTCAGACCGGGTGTCGTGGCTTCCTATCGGGGTCCGTGTCGGACGTATCGTGACGGCCGGCCGTTTCCGGCAGTGTGTGCCTTCTTGTTGCCCGGCGGATGTGTCGTGTGGCGTTTTCGTAGGCTGCTCATCATGTATCGTATCACCGGGAGTGTGACGTCGTCGATGCTCGGTGGTTGCACCTTGTCGGACGAATTGTCGCCGGGCCGACCGGGTAATACGGTGGACGGCAGAAGCGGTTCGTTCCGTTGCCTGTGGCAGGTGTCGTGCGTGGGAGAGCAGAGATACCGGACGGATATGGGACAAAATAATACGGGCCCCTTCAAGGGGCCCGTATCGTTTCGGAACGACAGGGTTTATTCCGCTGCGGTTTCGGGCGTCATGAGAATCTCGATGACGTTGCCATCGGCGAGAATCTTGGAGGCCAACTGTTTGAAGTAGTCGGACGTAAAGCCGTTCACGGTCTCCATGTAGTTCGTATCGAGGTCGTAACCGTAGAGGTGGTAGTTCACGAGGGTACCCAGCCAGTAACCGTTCTGTTTGATTTGGTCGGGATACTGTTTGGTGAAGTACTCCTTAATCTTGCTGAGGTCTTCCTCTTTCACGCCCTCCTCGGAGAGTTTCTGAATCTCGTTCACGATATCCTGCTTGAGCTCGTCGGCCATAGCCGGGTCGGTGTCGAAGATGGTGAAGAGCATGTAGGTCTGTACCGGAGCGAACGATGCGTCGCCGCTGGTCTGTACGCCGTAGGTACCGCCCTTCTCCTCACGCAGGGTAGCCGTGTAGCGGATATCGAGTATCTGCGAGAGGAAGTCCATGGCGAGAATGTTCTCCAACGTGTAGGGCATTTCGCCGGTGAAGATGGTCAGGACGCTGGTCTTGGGCATCTCTATGGCGGTCGAGAAGTGGTTCGTCACCTTGCCCTTCGGATACCGTACGCCGTCGTCTTCCCACGAATAGCCCTGTTTGGTGCTGGGCAGCGAGCCGATGTACTTCTCTACGAGCGGTTTCAGCGTTTCGAGGTCTACGTTGCCCACGATGGTATAGGTGAAGTCGTCGGCATTCCGGTAGAGCTTGTCGTAAATCTGCTGCATCTTGGCGAAATCTATCTGGGAGAGATTGTCGTAAGTGAGCATTTCACGGCGCGGGCTGTGGTTGTAGAGCGTGCTGGTCAGCGTGTCCTGCAACTGGAACATCGGGTTGCTGGCCATGTTCTGGTAAGCCGACTGGAGTTTGTCCATCAGTACGTTGAAGTCGCTCTCGTCGAACCTCGGAGAGGTGAACGACAGGTAGAGGAGCTGGAGCATGGTTTCGAGGTCCTTGGGCGAAGCCGAAGCATAGAAACCGTTGCTGTAGTTACCGATGAAGGGGCTGACGCTGGCCATTTTGCCGGTAAGCTGCTTGCGCAGGTCGCTGGCATTGAACTTGCCCAGACCGGCCATTGCGGTGTAGTCGGGCAACACGGTAGCCGAAAGAATCTCGTCGTCGGCGAGTACCGATTGACCGCCCTTGGAGATAACCTGCATGGTCACCTCGTCGGCCTTGAAGTCGGTAGGCAGTACGACGATTTTAGCGCCGTTCTTGAGGGTCCATATCGTTGCGCCGAACCGGTCGGTTTCGGTCGTCTTCACCTTCGAGCCTTTGAGTTTGGTCTTGGCCGGAATGAGGGGCTCTATCACGAAATCTTCGATGTTCGCTTCGAGTTCGGCTGCGCGTACCTTGCCGATGGTCTCCTCTATCTGTTCCGCGGTGGGTACGACGGCATCCGCTTTCTCCGGAGCCATTACGATGATTACCTGGTTGGTCGGGGTGAGGCGCATCTGCTGTACGAATTGGTTGAGCAGGTCGAGGTTGATTACCTGCAGCAGGTAGTTGTTGAATTCGTATTCATCCTCGGCGCTCATCATCGGTGCGTTGAGCATGTAGTTGTAGATGAACGGCCACATGAACTCATCGCTGCGGCGGTCGTCGCGGCGGTCGTACTCCTGCTGTATCTGGCGTTCGATTTCGGTCTTGGCGCGGTCGAATTCCGACTGCGTGAAGCCGAAGCGTATCATCTTCTCCACTTCGGTGTACATGGCGTCGAATGCCCTCAGGGCTTCGCCGTCACGGGCGTTGGCCTGCACGAGCGTCACATCCATGGCGTTGACCATATAACCGCTGTACATTCCTCCGGAGATGAACGGTGCGTCGGGTTTCTGGGCGATGTCGCTGAAGCGTTCGTCGGCGATGGTCATCATGAAGCGGTCGAGCATGTCGAGCATGGCGACATCCGGTGTCTTGTTGTATTCGGTGGGTATCGGTTCCCTCTTGATATAGAGCGTCACGTTGGTCCCGGTGAGTTCCGGGTCGGTGATGATGCCCACGATGGGTTCGTCGTTCGGGGCAATTACGATTGTCTGCTTGGGTTCCGGGTTCTCTACGGCGGGAATGTCGGACATCAGGGCGATGACCTTCTGTTCCATCATGTCCACGTCGAAATCGCCGACGATGAAGAGCGCCTGCATGTCGGTGCGGTACCAGCGGTGGTAGAAGTCGCGGAGCTCCTTGTGGTCGAAGCTGCGGAGGCCCTCTTCACTGCCGATGATGTTGCGGGTCGTGTAGCGCGTATCGCCGTAAAGATAGGGCCTGAGTTTCTCATTGGTCCGCCAGCTTGCGTTCTGACGGGTGCGGAGCTCCTCGACGATGACACCGCGCTCGTTGTCAATCTCGTCGCCGTCGAGCGTGATGTAGTACGCCCAGTCGTGGAGAATGAGCAGGGCGGAGTCGATGACGCCTTCGCGGGTGACAGGCACGTTGGACATGTTGTAGCAGGTCATCTCCTGTGCGGTGAAGGCGTTCAGGTTGGCACCGAATTTCACGCCGATGCTCTCCAGGTAGTTAATCATGTTCTTGCCCGGGAAGTTCTCGGTCCCGTTGAAGGCCATGTGTTCGAGGAAGTGTGCGAGTCCCTGCTGGGAGTCCTCCTCCTGCAGTGCGCCCACATTGTCGAAAATCCAGAATTCTGCCTGATTGGCGGGTTTGTCGTTGTGGCGGATGTAGTAAGTCATCCCGTTGTCGAGCACGCCCTTGCGTACCTCGGGGTCATCGGGAAGCTCCTGTGCGAACAGCCCCGTAACAGCTACGAGTGTCGCGGCTACCGTTAAAAAGATTTTCCTAATCATAACATTAACTTTAAGAGTTGATTGAACTTATGTGTAATTGTCTTTCATCGCGTGTCACTGCTGTCTGCCGGGGCGGAGCCCCTCCTCCGGTTACTCCGGGTCCGGTTCGTCCGGGCGGTATTCGATGATGTCGCCGGGCTGGCACTCCAGAACGCGGCATATCGCATCGAGCGTCGATATCCGGATGGCCTTGGCTTTGCCCGTCTTGAGTATCGACATGTTGGCCTGTGTGATATTGACGCGTTCGGAGAGTTCGTTCAGCGACATCTTCCTTTTGGCCATCATAACATCTATGTTGATTATAATCGCCATGCCTCTCAGTCTTTCTTGTATGCTTTCATGCGTGTCATAGGTTCCCGGTCAGATGGTGAGTTTCTGTTCTTCGCTCAGCGTGGAACTGATGGAGAATATCTCCGCGATGATGAAGATGAGTACGCCCATGATTATCTCTCCGAAGTTGAACGGGAAAGCCGTGTTTATCGCATAGGGACTTCCTGCGAAATAGGGTGCGGCGGCCCGCGCTTCGAGCCAGCTCATCAGCGAGAAGAGCAGCGAAGCGGCTATCAGCAGGATGCCGATGGCCCGCGTAAGGGCGATGTTCGACTTGCGGAACACGTCGTCGTTGCGGATGCTTTTCCGCAGGGAACCGATGATGACGAACAGTATCACGAATATCGCGGCATAGGTCATCATGGCCAGCAGACCGTAAACGATGCTGTAGGAGTTGAAGGCGGAGGTGCCGGAGGAACTTCCCGCCGGCATGACGGCCTCCAGGTCGAGGAGCGACGGCCGGGCGTACATCGTGACGCTGTCGGCGGCATTGCGGTATATCGGTATGTCGAAACCCGTGGTGCTGGTGGCTACCCGCAGGTCGTACATGAGTTCGACGTTGCGGCCGTCGGCCATCCGTGCGGCGGCCACCATGCGGCGGGCGTCGTTCCGCCCCGTATTGAAGTCTTCGCCGGAAAACCGGGAAACCGTCCGCACGATGCCGAAGGCTATCACGACGAAGAACACGACGTACAGCGTGGTGATGCGGCGCAGTATGGTCTTTTTGGACTTCATGATTCAATAACAATTTATCGTAATTCGATATGCAAATATACGGCTGTTTTCCGGAAAAACAATAGTTTTTTATTGTTTTTCGATATATTTTTATTCTTAGCTCTTTGTCATGCCGGCAGGCGCTTGCCGTTTCGCGGGATTATGCGTATCTTGGTAGTGGCCGTACATGGCGTGCCGCAGGAGGTAAAACTGTGGCAAGTTAATAATTATTACCGGCTTATGGACAATAAAAGGGAATATATTTACAGAATAGAACCGGGAGATGCCGATTTCATGAAACGGGCTACGCTCATGTCGCTCGCCGATTACATCCTGCACACGGCGGGGGAGGATGCGGACCGGGGCGGGTTCGGCGTGCGCGACCTCAACCTGCATAACGCTTCGTGGGTATTGACGCGCATGGCGCTGGAGGTGGAGCGCATGCCTGCCGAGTACGAACGTATCCGGGTTACGACGTGGGTGAGCGCCGTGACCCGTGCCATGACCACCCGCAACTTCGAAGTGTTCGACGAGAAAGGCGTCAGGATAGCGTGCGCCGTTACCAATTGGGCTATGCTCGACCTGTCGGCCCGGCGCATGCTCGACCTGCACCTGCTGCCGGCCTACGACTCCATGACGCAGGATTTCCCGCTGCCGGCCGCACTGCCGTGCCGTCTGGCTCCGCTCTCCGGCGGCCGGGAGTACGAACATGCGGTGGTTTACAGCGACCTCGATTTCAACTGCCATGCCAACAGCGTGAAGTATATCCAGTGGGCGGTCGATACGCTGCCGCTGGAGCTGTTGCAGCAAAAGCGCTTCGCCCGGACGGACATCAATTTCATTCGGGAGGCGCGTTACGGGGAGCGGCTGCGCATCGTGGCGGCGGAGGAAGCCCTCGCTTTCGAGATACGGAATGCGGAGGGAGAGGCCGTATGCCGTATCGCTTTCCGGATGGAGTGACTTTCGGTGCCCGATGCTGTTCGCGTACAGAATTTTGCCTGCCGGAAAACGATTATTTCCTGCCGGAAAGCATGGCGGGTACGGATTTTGCTGAACAGAGGGAATACGGAGACTGTGATTTTAAGACATAACTTATAAACTTTAAAGACTATGGCAAACGAAAAAAAGTATGAGCGCAGCATCGAACTGCTGAACAATGCGCTCGCGGAGGAGAACACGGCATCGTTGCAGTACATGTATTTCCACTTCATCTGCGAGGACAAGGGGTACCGTCCGCTGGCGCAGTATTTCAAGAGGACGGCCATTCAGGAGATGAAACATGCCGAGGAGTTCGCCGAACGTATCCTGTTCCTCGAAGGCGAGGTGAAGATGGTACTCGCGAAGGGCGTAAAGCACATTACGGAGGTCCCGGAGATGCTCGACTATGCGCGTGAGCTCGAAAAGGGGACGATAGAGGATTACAATGCGTGGTCGAAAGAGACGGCTGCGCTCGGCGATGCGGGTTCCCACAAGTTGTTCCAGGACATCCTCGTGGTGGAGGAGGGGCATATGGACCAATTCCGTCTGGAGATGGAGAACTCGAAGGAGTACGGCAAGGAGTACCTTGCGCTGCAGGTGGTGGACAACCTCAAGAACGCGGAGTAGGGAGACGCTGCGGCTTATGGAAAGGAGGGCGGTCTTCGGGCCGCCTTGTTGCGTATAGGAGCGGGCACACGGTCTCTGGAGGCAGATGATGGTGCGCCGCGGCCGGCAGGAGAACCGGAAACGGGGTGGTTGCCGTTTCGGTCGTCCCTTGCTGTGTCCGGCAATCGGATGCGCAGCCGGAATCCGGAGCGCGGTTTACGGATGTCGTCTTTGTATGCCGAATATCTCCCGCTGTACGGAGCCGGCGGCGTTCCTCCGCCCGGCCATGCTTCCCGGCGTCAGTTGGTGACCGTTATGTCCGTCTGCATTCGGGAGCGGCTGGATGAGGGAGCTTGCTGCCGCAGCAGCAGTAGGGAAAACGGCCGTGCTTCCCGGAGCATGAGCCGATACCTGTTTCGTGTCGCCGCGTTTCGATGCGGATGTGCCGTTTCTTCGTTTCGGCTGCATTGCCTTGCCGCTTCACGATGGGATGGCATTCGGTGGAAACCGTTCTTTTTCATCGAATATAAACTTATCTTTGCAGGGCAGTTGAATTCGGAAAGATATGTTCATATCGCTTGTCATACCGGTATATAACCGGCCGCAGGAGGTGCGCGAGCTCCTCGAATCGCTGACGCACCAGACGCGGCGCGACTTTGAGACGGTCGTGGTCGAGGACGGTTCCGCGCCGGAACTCTCCTCGGACGGGGTGGTGCGGGAGTATGCCGACCGGCTGGATATCTGTTATGTCCGCCAGCCCAACGGCGGTCCGGCGGCGGCCCGCAATACCGGTGCGGCCCATGCGCACGGCGATTTTCTGGTCATTATGGATTCCGACTGCATCGTTCCGCCGGGTTATTTCGAAACCGTCTATGCGGAGGTGGAAGCCTGCGGCATCGCCTTTTACGGCGGTCCCGATATGGCGGCTCCCGATTTCAGCCCTTTGCAAAAGGCGGTCAGCTACTCCATGACCTCGGTTTTCACCACCGGCGGTATCCGGGGAAACAGGCGCAGCATCGGTAAATTCTCTCCTCGGAGTTTCAATCTCGGCATCTCGCGTCCGCTCTTCGAACAGGTGGGGGGCTTCAGTGACATGCGCATCGGCGAGGATATCGACTTCAGCATGCGTGTCATGGCGGCCGGGGCACAGGCCTGGTTCCTGCCCGATGCGAAGGTGTGCCACAAGCGGCGGACGAGCATACGGCTCTTTTTCAAACAGGTTTTCGTGTTCGGTACGGCGCGGGTGAACCTCGATATCCGCCATCCGGAGTCGCGCAGGGCGCTCTTCATGCTGCCTTCGCTCTTTACGATTGGTTCGGCGGCACTGCTGCTTGCCGCGTTATGCACGAGCCCCTGGTTCCTGCTCGCCGTTGTCGGAGTGGCGGCCCTTTGGGCTCTCGGCACTCCCGTTCAGTGGGGCGGCCTGCTGCTGGTCCTCTTTGGTGCCGTCTATGCGCCCTGGTGGTTCAGCCTTCCTTTCGGGGCGCTCATGCTGCTGTGGTTCGCGGACGCCTCGGTGCGTAACCGGAGCGTTGCGATAGGGTGGCTCGCTGTATGGACATCGTTCATACAACTTTACGGCTACGGAGCAGGCTATCTCTACGGACTTTGGCTGCGGCGTGTCCTTCGGAAGGACGAGCCTTATACCTATAGGGTGACGAAATTTTTCTCGCAGAAGACGCGTTGAGCTTTCCGCCGGTTTCGCTTTCCTTCCGCCTCTTTGCTGTTATCCTTTTGTCTTTCCTGTCGGAACGCTTCGCAGCGTGGTACCGTTTTTGCCCATGCTCGTTTGTGTTTATGCCTGTCCGGATTAGGGGCGGGGATGTTCGATTAAAACGCATGACTATGGCAGAGATAAGGATACGTTCGGACAGGAGGGTGGACTCCACCGACAACAACGGATTTGCGGACGGTACGCGGGACGAGACGGCCATTGCCGCCGACCTGACGGAGGAGGTCTCCGTAGACGAAGAGATACCGGAAGCCCTGGATGAAGCCGGGGTAGGGCACCGGCCTGTTTATGATGAGGCGGGGGTGCGCGGCGACGACTGACGGGCCCTTTGCAGGGCCTGCCGTTACGGCATCCCCATGCCGGAAAAGAGAAGAACGGGCGCGTGACAAACACGCGCCCGTCGGATTTGCAACGGTCAGGCCGAACCTGCGGCTTCGGCTGCAGCGGGCGAACCGTATCCCCCCCTCGGGTTATTTCCGGGAAGTGTCGCCGGTGGGGAGGCTGAAGAGGAATTCGAGCCCGCCTTCGCGGCGCTCTTTGGCTGTTATGGTTCCGCCGTGGAGGCTTACGATGTTTTTCACTATCGACAGTCCGAGCCCGGAACCTCCCGCGTCCCTCGTACGTCCCTCGTCGAGACGGTAGAAACGTTCGAAGAGCCGGTTGAGCTTGCTGCGGTCGCCGATGCCGCAGCCGTCGTCGGCGAAGGAGATGTAGACATACCCGTTGCGTTCGGCGCGTTTCCCGATGGTGACGTGTACCCCTTCGCCCGCGTGGTTTATCACGTTGTCGGTCAGGTTGCGGAATATCGAGTAGACGAGGCTTTCGTTTCCGTTCACCGTGAGGCCCGCCGGCAGGGTGTTCTCCACGGTGATGCGTTTTGCCTGCAGGGCCGGTTCGAGTTCGGCCGTCACCCGGTTTATCACCGCGCCGAGGTCTATTCTGCCGAAATTGAAGGAACCCGGCGTGTCCTCTATCTTCGTGAGCAGGCTCATGTCGCGGATGAGTTCCGATAGCGCGAGCGTCTGCCGGTAGGCTTTGGTGATGAAGTCCCGCTCCTTTTCGGGCGGCATCGGCGTTTCGAGCACCGTTTCGAGGTAGCCCCGGATGCTCGTTACCGGTGTGCGGAGTTCGTGGGCGATGTTGCCGGTCATCTCCTGTTTCAGGCGGCGCGTCTTCTCCTGTCGGGTGATGTCGTTGAACACCACTTCGAAACTTTTGTCGTCGAAAACGTTCACGCGCAGCAGGAACTCCCTGCCCTGGTCCTGAAGGTGCGTTTCGAAATACTGTTCTCCAGACCCGGACGCGAGGAAACGTCGGACGGGTTCGAATACGTCGAGCGTCAGGAGGGCGGGGTTGTCGCTTACCACTACGTCGCTGATGGTATTCATGTATTGCAGGAACAGGCCGTTGTAGAATTCCACCGAGCCGTCCGGTCGAAAGAAGCATACCCCCTCGGCCGAACTGTGTACGTGCTGGAGCAGTTTTTCGCGTTCGCGAACGAGTGTCCGTTCACTCTCCTTCAAGCTTTTGTAGCTGCCGGCTATGCGCTGGCCTATCTCCCCGAGTTCGTCGTGGGGAAAGTGCGCCGTGCCGAGGTCGGCATCGGCGTCGTCCGCTGTGGAGGCGAAGTCGCGGAGCCGTTTGACCGACCGGCCGAAAAGGCTCCCCACATAGTGGATGAAGAGCAGGCCTACGGCGAAAAGGATGACGATGAAGTAGAGGAATCCGTTGTCGGGCTGGAGGAAGTGTTTCACCTTTACGTCGTAGGGCAGCGCCACGCGAACGAAGTCGTTGCCGAAGTATTTGGCGTAGTAGATGTACGGGATGTGGTTCGAGGCCGAGGTGCGGATGTCGTAGGAGGCACCCTGCTTCCGTGCGTTCGCCACTTCCGGCCGCCCGGCGTGGTTGTCGAGTTCGCCCGGTTCGGCGAACAGGTTGTCGTATACCACCTCTCCGGAGGCTCCGATGACCGTGAGGCGCAGTTCCTGCGGCAGCAGGGGAAGCAGTACCTTCAGGTCGATGCTGTCGGGGGTGTCGCCGGCCACGCACGCGTGTATCATCTCCGCATAGGCGTCGAGCCGCTCCTCCAGCGCTTCGGTACGGTAGCGCCGTGCCTGGCCCTGCTCGAATACCACCACTCCGGCGGTAAAGATGACGAATATGATGAGGAAGCTGAGCGTGAGCCTCCGCTGGAATGTCAGTTTCATTCTTCTGTGTAGTTAAAACGGTATCCGTATCCCGGCCTGCTCGATATGAGCGACGCCTTGGCTCCCAGTTTCTTGCGCAGCCGCGTGATGTGGACGTCCACGGTGCGTTCCGTCACGAAGGGCGCATCCTTCCAGATGCGGTCTATCAGGTCCTCGCGGCTGAAGACGCGGGCGGGATTGGAGGCGAGCGTCGTGAGGATGTCGAATTCGGTGCGCGTCAGCGGAATGGCATGGGGGCCGATGATTACCTCTTTAGTGTCGAAATCTATCGTGACGTCGCCGAAGACGAGCCGGCCTTCGCGCTGTCCGGGGCCGGCCGACTGTCCTGCACTGCGTTTGAGCACTGCTTTGACACGGGCCACCACCTCCTTGATGGAGAAGGGTTTGGGAATGTAGTCGTCACCCCCTACGGAGAAGCCCGTCAGCATGTCGTTCTCCGTATCCTTGGCTGTCAGGAAGATGATGGGTATCCGATTGCCGTCGTGACGGAGCTTCTCGGCCATTTTGTAGCCCGACATGCCGCCCATCATGACGTCGAGCAGTATGAGCGCATGTTCGGGCGTCAGCTTCCGAAGGGCTTCCTCGGCGGAGGTCGCCGTATCTACCCGGTATCCTTCGTTGGAGAGATTGAAGCCCAATATTTCGCATATGTCCTTTTCGTCGTCTACGACGAGTATCCTTTCGTCCATGTGTATGACGTTTTTTGAATCTGCTTTCGCAAAGATAGGATTATTCTTTGTTCCTGTTGTGCTTGAGTATCTTGGCGTCTATGTAGAAGACGATTTCCTCCACGATGTTGCTGCAGTGGTCGCCGATGCGCTCTATCTTGCGGAGCACCAGCAGCGTATCCAGTACGCACCGTGCCTGTACGGGTTCCTTCTGCATGTATTCGGCCAGCAGGCGGATGTCGTCGTGGTAGATTTCGTCCACCGTTTCGTCCTTGGCGAGTATCCGTCCGGAGAGTTTCGTGTTCTCCGATTCGAGCGCCACGAAGCTGTCCGACAGCATGGAGATAACCGTATCGAACATCGTGCCGACGCGAAGCTCTTCCTTGAACGAATCCGGCAGGGCGGCGCACTCCTCCTCTATCACATGGCGGGCGATGCCGTCGGCGAAATCGGCGATGCGCTCCAGCGTGCCGCTTATCTTGATGAGCGACAGCACGAGCCGGAGGTCTACGGCGACCGGCCCGAACAGCGCGATGTAGTTCTCGCAGTCGCTGTCTATCTTGAGTTCGTAGGTATCCACCCTCTTTTCGCGGCTCGCCACCTCACGGGCGAGTTCCGCATCGTTGTTCAGATAGGCCTGGCGGGCCTTCTCGAGTTGCGAGAGCACCAGCCCCCACATCTGGCTGACCTCCTCGCGCAGGAGCGTCAGCTCTTTTTCCGTATGTTTCATTGTCCTGGTCGTTGCGCTTTGTCCGGTTAACCGAACCGGCCGGTGATATAATTCTGTGTCTGTACCTTGTCCGGATTGAGGAACATCTTCTTGGTGTCGTTGTATTCGACCAGCTCGCCCAGCATGAAAAAGCCCGTCTTGTCGCTTACCCGTGCCGCCTGCTGCATGTTGTGGGTGACGATGACGATGGTGTACTCCTTTTTGAGCGAATGGATGAGTTCCTCTATTTTGGAGGTGGAGATGGGGTCGAGCGCCGAGGCGGGTTCGTCCATGAGGAGTATCGAGGGCGAAACGGCCAGGGCCCGTGCGATGCAGAGCCGCTGTTGCTGCCCGCCGGAGAGTTCGTAAGCCGACTTTTTGAGCTTGTCTTTCACTTCGTCCCAGAGCGCTGCGCCCGCGAGCGACTCTTCCACGCGCTGCCGGATGAAGGCTTTGTCGCGGACGCCGTTTACGCGCAGCCCGTAGGCCACGTTCTCGAATATCGACTTGGGAAAGGGGTTGGGCTTCTGGAAGACCATGCCCACGTTCTTGCGAAGTTCGTCCACATTCACCCCTTTGCCGTAGATGTCGTTGCCGTCCACGAGGCATTCGCCCGTGAGGCGCGTCCCGGGGATGAGGTCGTTCATCCGGTTGAACAGCCGCAGGAAGGTGGACTTGCCGCACCCGGAGGGACCGATGAAGGCCGTCACCGTATTGCTCTCCATGGTCATGCTGATGTTCTTCAGCGCATGGAAGTCGCCGTAGTAGAAATCGACGTTCTTTGCTTCTATCATAATGCGTTAGTTCGTTTTGACTTTTTTGCCGAAGTGGCGCCTGAGGAACGAGGCGAGCAGGTTCATGGCCAGCACGATGACGATAAGCACCAGCGCCGTGCCGTAGGCCATGGGGCGGGTGGCTTCGAGGTCGGTGCCGCTCGTGGCTATCACGTAAAGGTGGTAGGGGAGCGCCATCACCTGGTCGTAGATGCTCGTCGGCAGCTTGGGCAGGAAGTAGGCCGCCGCCGTGAAGAGTATCGGCGCCGTTTCGCCCGACACACGTCCGATGGAGAGGATGAGGCCCGTCGTGATGTTGGGGAAGGCCGTAGGCAGCACCACGCGCCATATCGTCTGAAGTTTGGTGGCTCCGAGGGCGAGGCTGCCCGTGCGGTACGAATCGGGGACGGCCTTGAGTGCCTCCTCCGTGGTGCGGATGACCAGCGGAAGCGCGAGCAGGCCGAGGGTGAACGAACCGGCGATAATCGAGTCTCCGAAGCCGAGGGCATTGACGAAGAGTGCCATGCCGAAGAGACCGAAGATGATGGAGGGGATGCTGCCGAGGTTGTTGGTCATGATGCGGATGAAGCGGACGATTTTTCCGTTGCCGGCGTATTCGGTGGTGTAGATGGCCGACATTACCCCGAGCGGGAATGCCACCACCATGCTGCCCGCGATGAGACAGAAGGTGCCCACTATCGCGGGGAAGATGCCGCCGCCCGTCATGCCGTCGGTCGGTGCCGTGGTGAGGAACTTCCAGTTGATGACGCCGGCTCCGTGCCAGATGATGAAACCGAGTATCCAGAAGAGTATCCCCACGACGATGAGCCCCAGGATACGGAATATCCAGAAAGCTATCCGTTGGTTGGTTCTTTTGCCCGTCATAGTCCTTTGTTGGATTGTCGTTTGGAAATCATTTCGGCCGTGACGCTGATGACCATCGTGATGATGAAGAGAATGCACCCCAGCATGAAGAGCGACTGGTAGTGCGCTCCGCCGGCGGGTGCTTCGCCCAGTTCCGCCGCGATGGTGGCGGGGATGGTCCGCACCGGCTCGAAGAGCGAGCGCGGCATCACGGCGGCGTTGCCCGTCACCATGAGTACCGCCATCGTTTCTCCGATTGCGCGGCCGATACCCAGCACTACGGCAGCGGAGATGCCCGAACCGGCATAGGGGATTACCACGCGGTAAATCGTCTGCCAGTGGGTCGCCCCGAGGGCGAGGCTCGCTTCGCGCATGGCGCGCGGGGTACCCCGCATGGCATCTTCGGCTACGGTGATGATGGTCGGCAGAGCCATGACGGCGAGTATCAGACTGCCGGCGAGGGCGGTTTCTCCGACCGGCAGCCCGAAAGTCTTCTGTATCAGCGGTACGAGTACCACAAGCCCGAAAAAGCCGTACACCACCGAGGGAATGCCGGCCAGCAACTCGATAGTCGGCTTGAGTACCTTGCGCATACGTTCGCCGGCGAGTTCGGAGAGGTAGATGGCGACGCCGAGCCCCAGCGGGAGCGCGATGAGTATCGCCACGAAGCTGACCAGCAGGGTGCCGAGTATCAGCGGGAGTACCCCGAACTGCGGGGCGGGCGTGGCGGTGGGTATCCATTGGCGCCCTCCGAAGAAGTCGGCCGGCGTGATGCGGTCGCTCCGCAGTATCTTGACGCCGGCCATTCCGTCGGGGACGTATTGGTCGGGGATGAAGGCGACGATACCCGGCGTCGAGGCGATGACCTCGCCCAGCCGCTGGGGCAACAGTTCGTAATCCTCGCCGAAAGCCTCCTCCGGGTAGCGGTCGAACACCTCCTCGAAGCGGAACGGGACGATGGCCTCGTCGGGCCCTCCGACCTGTCTCCAGTTTTCGGTCCGGTAGTCGAAGATATCCATTATCTGTGCGGAGCTCAGGTGCGATACCGTATTGGAAGTGTTGACGCAGAGGAGATAGCCCTTTTCCACGGCCGGACTTTTGAAAAGTCCGAGACCCTCGCGGAAGAGGAAGACCACTATCAGCAGGATGGTGACGGTGGTCACGGCTCCGCTGACGGTGAAGATGCCTTCTATCGTGCGTTCGAGTATTTTCCTCAATCTCTTCATGGCTGACAGGTGGGGCGGCTGCCGTGGGGACCGCCGCCCGTTTCAGTGTCCGTTTATTCGCTTACCGGGATGAAGCCTATCTCCCGGACGATTTGCTGTCCCGCAGGGGAGAGGATATAGTCCACGAAAGGTTTTACCGTCTTTTCGGAATGTGTCATGTAATAGTAGTAGAGCGGACGGACGATGGGATAGCTGCCGTCCTTGGCGTTGGCTACTGACGGAGCGGTGAAGGTCTTGCCGCCGTCGTAGGATACGTGGACGGCCTTCACGTTGTCGTTGAGGTAGGCCAGCCCCACGTATCCGATGCCGCCCTTGGTCTGACTGATGGACTGGATGATGGCGCCCGTGGCCGGCATGCTCATGATGCCGTTCATGTAGTTCCGGTTGCGGAGCACGCTCTCCTTGAAGAATTCATAGGTGCCCGAGGAGGTCTCGCGTGAGTAGGGGACGATTTTCATGTCGGCACCGCCCACCTCTTTCCAGTTGGTTATCCGGCCCGTGAAGATACCTTCGAGTTGTTCGCGGGTGAGGTTGGTTACCGGGTTGGAAGGGTGTACCACGATGGCGAGGGCATCGTAGGCGACGACGGTCTCCTTCACCTTGTCGCCTTCCTTCTGTATCTTCTGCTTTTCGTCGAACTTCATGCGGCGCGAAGCCTGGGCGATGTCGGTCGTACCCTCCATCAGGGCCGAGATGCCTACGCCGCTGCCGCCGCCCGTGACCGTTACGGTGGCCGACGGATTGACCTTCATGTACTCCTCGGCCTCTTTTTGGGAGAGGGGAAGGACGGTATCCGAACCTTTGATTTTCTGTGCACTGGCCGTTGCGAATCCTGCCAGCAGGAGAGCGGCCGCGATGATGAACTTTTTCATGGTCTTCATGTTTTTATGTTCCTGTGAATGATATTTTTCCGTGTTTCAGAATTTGTATTGCAGGCGGAGGGTGAACATGTCGTCCTTCAGGTCGGCGGCGAAACCGTCGAGTGCCGTGCTCGTCTCGTTGCGCACGATGTCGTAGTAGGCAGTGAGCTTCAGCCCTTTCATAATGTGCCATGTGGCGCCGAAGCCGATGGCCCATCGCAGTGCGTCGGTGATGCCCGTCCCGCCCGTGCCGAGCGCATTGCCCGATACTTTCGTATTGGGGTCGTAGACGTCGTATTTGGCTACCAGCGAGAAGGGCGTATCCTCGATGTCGTGGGCGAGAAGGACGTAACCGCCCCGGAACGGACGCAGGTAGGTGTCCGATGCGGGCAGTGCCGCCGTATTGGGGCTTTTGCTGGAGGTCTGTGTACCGGGCTGCGTGCCGAAGAGGTACTCGCCCCGCAGTGTGGTCGTACCCAGGTCGGTCTCGAACCGGAAGCATGCGTCGAAACCGTAATATTGTCTTTTGGCGTACCGCCCTTTGTTGGACGGGTCGGTTTCCGTCCGGAAACCGCTGTCGGTCATCGTGTGGACGGTGCCCGTTCCCTGATATACGAATCCGTGATAGTAGGAGGCGCCGGCCCTGAACGAGAAGTCGTCGAACTCATCGCCGAAGGAGAGATGCCCGATGAAATCCTTGCGGTTGTCGTTGTCCTGACCGATGCCGTTGCCGGAGAAGATGCCCGCCTGCAGGCCGACAATGTGCCAGGGCGAATCTTCCGGGGCCCGAATGACGAGCATGGCGCCGAAATCGCGTTCGTCGGGAAAGAGCATTGGAAAGATATAGGAGCGTTCGGGGGTCTCGCGTACCGATGAGGAGAGCTCTATTTCGAGACCGAAAGGACGGTTGAAGACTCCGGCCTGCAAACCGAATGTCCGGAGCCACGGCTCCTTTACGTCGATATAGGCATCTTTCAGAATGACGCCCTTCTCGGTACTGACGTCTATCTGCACCACCGCCGAGGCCGTCTTGTAGGCGTATGCGAATTTGAGGTGACCGCGGCGCAGTCCGAACCGGTTGAACGACTTGGACGGGTTGTCGTTCGGCGTGCCCACTTTCAGGGAGGCGTCGCCCTCTCCCCACTGGAACTGCGGCTGGAGGTAACCGGAGATTTTCAGTCTCCCCTTATCCGAAACCGGTTCTTCGTGTCTTTTCTCTTTCCGGTCGTCGTGCCCGTCCGGTGCTGCCGCCGCGCCGGTGTGGATGGCCAGCAGTGCGGCGAACAGGATTGCGGCTTTTGTGCGTAATGTCATCTCCCTTGCTTTTGTCGCTGCAAAGCTATGGAGGCGTATTTACGCCCCGTTTACGTTTGTGTTACGAAAATATTACAACGATACGGAGGGGACGGTAACTTGTAACGTGCTTGTGTGTCGGGTGTTATGAAATGCGAAAAATGGTCGTGTCGTTCCGTTCGACACGACCGGACGCCTGCGCGTCCGGTCACCGTAACAAAAATGCAACGTAGCCGGCCGGCGGGCAAGCCGGATTTTTCGGCAATGGGGTGTCCTTGTGTGTGGCGGAACCTCTCGGAACAGCGGTGTTCTGCTAGGTGTGTTTCGGGAATGTTCCGTAAGGTGGATGGGGGCAGATGCCGGTGTTGGCGGCGGAGAGTAGCAAACCGTTTCGCAGGGTCTTCTTTCGGGGATGTTTCCCGGAGCGGTGCAGAACGGGATGATAGAGAAACACAAAAAGCGCGGCCTGAATCTTCAGGCCGCGCTTTTTGTGCCGTGCTCCTGTCCGGGAGGCACGACGCAAAAGATTCCTTCGTACTATTTCTTGTCGAAGAACTCTTTGATTTGGTCGTTCGGTACGATATCCGATTTGAAGGCGTAAGCGCCGGTCTTGTCGGACTTCACCATTTTGATGACCTTGGTGAAATTCTTGCCCGTACCAGTTTTGAGCGTTGCAACTACTTTCTTTGCCATGGTTTGTCTGCTTATTTAATTTCCCTGTGTACCGTCACCCTCTTGAGATACGGATTGTATTTCCTGCGTTCGAGCCTTTCGGGCGTGTTCTTCTTGTTCTTGGTCGTGATGTACCTCGACATGCCCGGTACCCCGCTCTCTTTCTGCTCCGTGCACTCCAGAATTACCTGGACGCGGTTGCCTTTTCCTTTCTTTGCCATTGTTCAGTCGATGATTTAGTAGAGGTTCTTGGGAGCCTTGGCCTCCTTGAGGGCGGCTGTCAGTCCCTTTTTGTTAATAGTCTTGATTCCGGCGGCGGATACTTTCAGGGTAATCCAGCGGCCTTCCTCCTCCAACCAGAAACGCTTCGTCTTCAAATTGGGATTGAATCTGCGTTTGGTACGCCTTACCGAGTGGGAAACGTTGTTTCCGGTAACGGCGGTTTTTCCGGTGATTTCGCAAGCTTTCATTCTGTCGTTTTAATTTCGTTAAGCCCTGTTTCGCAATAAGGCTCGCAAATATACGACTTTTTTTCAAAACGGCAAGTATGCCGGGGTATCTGCCTGTTGCGGGAAAGCCGGTTGCGCCTGTGTGCGTGGTTTCTCCGCTGCGGGGCGGAGATGGGAACCGGGCAGTCGTGAAGATGGTACGGCGTATCGGGCCGTACATAGATACGTGTGCTGTTGCGGGTGGAAAGAGAGGAGGAAGACGGCGGAATGAATTTGTCCTGCGGCAGCTATGATATGATGGGCTTGGGATACGTGAAGCCGCCCGTACGGGTATCGATGCCGCCTTCCTGTATTGGTTGCGGGCTGTGCCGCTCCCGGCCGCCGGGAAATGGCTGAAAGACCGGCGGCCGGAGAGGGCGTCCCTGTCAGACGATGCTGCCCCGTATCTCGTCGGTCCAGGCCGAGACCCGCTCGTCGGTCTTGTCCCCTTCGTTGACGTCGTCGATGGCGAGCCCCACGAAGTGGCCGTCCACTGCCGATACGGAGGAGTTGTAGGTATAGTTCGTGTCGGGTACGAACCCGATGAATTTGCATTGGCTGTCCTTCAGGTCTTCGTAAAGGATACCCATGCCGTCGCAGAAGGTGTCGGAGTAGGATTCCGAATCGCCGCAGCCGAAGAGGGCTACCGTTTTGCCGGAGAGGTCCATCTTCTTCAGCGTCTCGACGGCGTCGTTCCAGTCGTCCTGCAGTTCGCCGTATCCCCAGGTGGAGGTGCCCAGTATCAGGACGTCGTAGGAGCCTGCCAGGTCTGCGGTGAGCTTGCCTGCGTCATGTACGTCGGCCGAGGCTATACCCAGTTTGGATGCGATAAGATTGGCGACGGCCTCGGTGGTGCCGGTCGAGGAGCCGTAAAATATGCCGGTCTTTTTCATGTCTTTAAAGAGATTTGGTTTGAACACTGCAAATTAAGGCCATCGCATCGGGGCTTGAAATACCTAAAGATGATGATTTCGGGTCGCGGGGCGGGACGACAGAAAGCGTTGGGGCGTGTCGGACGGTCTGTCCGGCTCGGACAGCAGAGCGGGTTTCCGTGGCGGAGCGGACGTTGTGGTTCGGAGCCGGGAAGACGCATGGCCGCCTTTCGGGCGGCCATGCGGGGGAGTGTGTTTTTGGGGGTTACTCTGTCGGCTGTCGGTGCAGCAGTTCCAGCCGGAGCATGTTGGCGGCCGCGGCCGCTGCGCGTTCGATGTTTTGTGTCCGCAGGCGGGCGAAGACCGATTTGCAGGCCCGGGTTCCGTGCGGTGTGGCAAGCCCTATCCATACCGTGCCGACGGGCTTCTCCGGGGTGCCTCCCGTGGGGCCCGCCACCCCGGTGGTCGAGAGGGCGTAATCCGCACCGCAGAGGCGGCGTATCCCTTCGGCCATCTCGCAGGCGGTCTGTTCGCTGACGGCCCCGTGCAGCCGCAGCGTGTCGGGGGATACGCCGAGTATCCCGACCTTGACGTCGTTGCTGTACGACACCACCCCGCCAAGGTAGTAGTCGGAGGCTCCCGCCATGGCGGTGAAGGATGCGCTCAGGGCGCCTCCCGTGCACGATTCCGCCACGGCCAGCGTCGCCCGGCGGGCCCGCAGCAGGTCGGCTGTCGCCGAGGCTACCGTGGCGTCACCGTAACCGATGAAGTAGTCTGGTATCAGCCGTTCGAGCACTCCGAACTGCCGTTCGATTTCCTCCTCCTCCCGTCGTCCTTCGATATCGTAGGCCGAGAGGCGCAGTCTGATTTGCGAAGGGCTGGGAAGGTAGGCCAGATGAAGGTAGCCGGGCAGAGCCGCCTCCCATTCCGCTATCGTTGCCGCGAGTACCGATTCGGCCAGTCCGTAGGTGATGGCAGTGCGGTGTACGACCTTGCTTTGCCGGAAGTGTGCGGCCAGCCGCGGCATCACTTCCGTCTCCATCAGCTCCTTCATCTCGAAGGGAACGCCCGGCAGGGAGACGACCGCCTTGCTGCCCCGGGTGAACCACATGCCCGGTGCTGTACCGTGCATGTTCTGAAGTACTTCGGCCGAGGAGGGAACCGTCGCCTGCTCCCGATTCAGCTCGTTGTACTCGATGCCGCGTGCGGCGAGTATCCGGCCGTTGCGTTCGTAAGTTTCCCGGTCGCGTACCATTTCGCCGCCGAAGATGCCTGCCAGCGTCTGTTTCGTGATGTCGTCCTTCGTGGGACCGAGACCGCCGGTGACGATGACCGCGTCGGCGGTGCGCATGGCTCCCTCGACCGCATCGGCTATCTCCCGCCGGTCGTCGCCGACGGTGAGTTTCCGCACTACGGTGAACCCTGCTTCGTTCAGCCTTGCGGCTATCCATGCCGAATTGGTATCGACAATTTGGCCGATGAGGATTTCGTCCCCTATGGTGATGATTTCTGCTTTCATGTCGTATGGTTTTATCGGCGGGTAAATTTATGAAAAACCGTCGGCCGTTGTGTCGTTCGGGGCGGATATCTTCGGAGACGCGGAACGGTGTGAAGGTGCCGCCGGGTGTTTTCGTGCGGTGGCCGTCCGGTCGGCGGGTACGTTGCGAAAGCCGGTGACCCCGGTACGGCTCCGGGCGGTTCCGGAGAAGAGGAGGTCCGGACACTGTCCCGATGCCGTACCGTCTCCGGTTCTCCCGCTTACTCCGGAAATTCGTGGGCGAGGATGCGCTGCGAGTCGCGGATGCTCTCCATGAGCCAGCGGAAGAGCAGGGCGGCCTGTTCGTCATCGGACAGCCGCCACGGAGCGTTGCCTGCCCGCAGTCGTGAGGAGAGTTGGCTGAGGAGGATGGCTGCGGAGGCGGAGACGTTGAGGCTCTCCACGAAACCGCACATCGGGATGCGGATGAATCCGTCTGCCGCCGCCTTGACCTCGTCGCTTATCCCGGCGTGTTCCGTGCCGAATATGAGTACGAAGGGGCTTTGCGATACGTCGAATGCTTCCGGTGAAGTGTCGCCGCTGTGGGGCGTGGTGGCGATGAGTCGGTAACCCGCCCTGCGCAGGGCGGCGAGTGCGCCGGCTGTGTCGGCATGCCGGTGCAGGTCAATCCACTTGTCCGTTCCCTTGACGATGTGGGTGTTGGGACTGAAGGGGCAGAGCGTTTCGACGGTGTGTATGTCCTGAATGCCGAATGCCTCGCAGTTGCGGATGATGGCGCTCGCGTTTTGCGGATGAAAGGTGTTCTCCATGCAGACGGTCATCCACCGGGTACGCATGGAGAGTACCTGTCGGAAGGTTTCGAATCGTTCGGGCAGGATGAACTGCGAGAGGTAGGCGATGCGCGGACGATACCACTCCGGGCTGCGCATTCCGTCATTGGCGGTATTTCCCATCTTCGTCGAGCAGTTTGATGTAACTGATGTAACGCTGCGGAGCGATGTCGCCCCGCTCTACGGCAGCGGTGACTGCACAGCCGGGTTCGTGCGTATGCGTGCAGTTGTAGTATTGGCAGTCGGGGGAGTGACGCATGAATTCCGGAAAGTAACGGAACACTTCGCCCGGTTCGATGTCCACGAGCCCGAATCCCTTGATGCCGGGGGTGTCGATGATGTTTCCGCCGCCTGCCAGCGGGTACATGCGGGCGAACGTGGTCGTGTGCATCCCCTTGTGGTGGTACTCCGAAATCCGGTTGATGCGGACATCTGCATCGGGTACGAGCGCCTTGATGAGGGTGGATTTGCCCGCCCCCGAGTTGCCTGTCAGCAGGGTGGTCTTTCCGGCCGTGAGTTCGCGCAGCGTCTCCAGACCGGTGCCTTCGGTCGCCGACACGGGATAGACCGCATAGCCGGCGGTCTCATATATCGCGATGAACTCGTCCAGTTCGTCGGGCCGTTCCGCCGCGAGGTCGAGCTTGTTGAGGACGATGGCCGCCGGGATGGCGTAGGCCTCGCACGTCACGAGGAAACGGTCGATGAATTCGGTGTTGGTGACGGGCGAGAAGAGCGTCGCCACGAGCAGGGCCCGGTCGAGGTTCGAGGCGATGACGTGTGACTCTTTTGAGAGGTTCGAAGCGCGGCGTATCAAGTAGTTGCGGCGGGGTTCCACCGCCGTTATCGTGGCACCTTCAGGGGTCTCCTCGTAAAGGACGCGGTCGCCCACGGCTACGGGATTCGTCGTGCGGCTCCCGTTCAGGCGCAGCCTGCCGCGCAGCCGCGTCTCCAGCCGTCTGCCGTCCGGCGTGAGGATGATGTAGCGGCTTCCCGTACTCTCTGTCACGATTCCTGTCTCCATATCCTGTGCTCCGTTATGCCGGTCGGGCTTCCGTCTCCGCCCGTTTCGTCTCTTCCTGCGAAGGCGTTTCGTCGAAAATCTTCTCCTTGGCCTTGACCAGGTAGGGGAAGACCGCGTCGGTCATCGCCTGGAGAGGTCTGTAGATGACCGAGTCGCTGATTGTTTCGGGCTTTACCCAATGGTAGTTGTCGTTCATCCTTGCGAAGAATCCAGTCAGTACCGCCAGCAGCATGCCTATCTTGACCACGCTCAGGGCAAGGCCTCCGAGCCGGTCGATGATGCCGAAACCGGTAAGGCGGAACACTTTTTTGAACAGGTAGCCGATGAGTGCCAGCACGAGGATGCTTACGACGAGTATCACGACGAAGCCCAGCACGGGGGAGAGCTCCTCGCCCGCACCGAGCCATCCGCCTATCGTCCGGCTGAAGCGCATGGCGAAGAGGATGCCCAGCACGAGTCCCGCGATGCCGCACGCCTGTACGATGATGCCTTTGCGCCATCCGGCCACGGCGGCGATGAGGAGCAGGACGAGCAGTATGATGTCGAGCGTATTCATGTCGTCTCCTTTGCGATGGGATTATGTCACGAAAGTAGTAAAAAAATCGCTACCTTTAACGCCGTGTGGAACGGGCGCGGCTTCACCGGCCGAGTGCCTGCGGGCGGAATCCCGCCTTTCGCAGGCCTCAGGGCCTGCCGCACATTCATCTGAACGGGGCTTATGAAAAGGTTTTTCTTCGTTTTGCTGGCGCTTCTGCCGGCGGTGTCTGCGCTGGCAGGGCGCGAGGTGTACGATATTGGCCGGGGCTGGAAATTCTATACCGTGGACCGTCGCGATTCGGTCGGTGTCACCCTGCCCCATACGTGGAACGATACGGATGCGGCGGTGGGGCGCCTGGATTATTACCGCGGGATAGGCAACTATTTCCGTTATCTGAAGGCCCGTCCGGAGTGGCGCGGCAAGCGTGTGTTCGTCCGTTTCTACGGGGCCGGTACGGTGGCCGCCCTGATGGTGAACGGCCGCCATGCGGGGGAACACCGCGGCGGTAACAACGCGTTCGAGTTCGAGATAACCGATTTGCTGGATTACGGAGGAAAAAACCTCCTGTGGGTGATAGTGAACAACGGGGCGCGGCTGGACGTGCTGCCTACCGCGGGCGAGGAGAACGTTTACGGCGGACTCTTCCGGCAGGCCGAAATCATTGTGACCGAGCCTGCCGCCATAGGCTTCGACGGTTATGGCGGCTGCGGGGTGCTTTTTGCCACGGAACGTGCGGACACGCTCCGGGCATCGGGCAGCGCCGCAGTGACGGTGAATGTTCCGGACAGCCGCCACGTGCAGCTTGACATGCGTATCCTCGACGCCCGCGACAGCGTGGTCTTTTCGGGGCATGCGAAGCATCGGGCCGACGGGGGCCTGTCGGTGGCGGAGCTGCCGTTCGAGATAGAGCGGCCGCACCTGTGGCAGGGAACCGCAGACCCCTATCTCTATACCGTCACAGTCGTCCTCGCCGACGGGACGCGTACCGATTCGGTATCGTTCCGCACGGGGCTGCGCACTTTTTCGGTGGATGCCGCCCGCGGATTCTTTCTGAACGGTATCTCCTACCCCCTGCGCGGAGTGGTGCTGTGGCGCGACCAGGCCTTCAGCGGGCCGGTCTTCAACGAAGAGGAGCTGCGCCGGGATATGAGGCTTATCCGTGAAATGGGGGCCAATGCCGTCCGTGTGGCCGGGGGAACTCACCATCCCGCCTTTTACGAATTGTGCGACGAGGAGGGGGTCGTCGTACTGGCAGACGGTCCCTTTGCGGGAACTTCGACGCTCGACGAACGCGGCTATTTCGCTACGCCGGCATTCCGCGACAATGCGGAACGCCAGTTCCGGGAGCTGGTCTGCCAGCGGTACAACAATCCGTCGGTGGCATTTTGGGGAATATTCGCAGACCCGGAGATACTTGGCGATGACCCCATTCCCTTTATCGGGGAGATGAACCGGCTGGTGAAGTCGCTGGACCCCGGGCGTCTTACCGTAGGTATAAGCAACAAGGACGGTGACGTGAACCGGATAACGGACCTTGTTGTGTGGAACCATACCTTCGGCTGGAAGACGGGACTGCCGGGCGATATCGCCATCTGGCGCGACCAGCTCCGCGGCGATGCGGAGTGGCGCAAAATCCGTTCGGGCGTCAGTTACCGGGTGGGCGGCATTGCGGGGCAGTATGCCCCGAAACTTGTACGGCCCGACCCCGTGAGCGGATGGCACCCGGAGAATTGGCAGGCTTATGTGCATGAAGTGCATATCGGCGCGCTGGCGGACGAAAGGGCTTTCTGGGGGGTGTTCGTCGGCGATATGTTCGACCACGGCTCCGTGCGGACCGCTGCGGGCGGTCTCCGGGGGGTGAACGACTGCGGACTCGTGACGTTCGACCGGCAGGTGCGTAAGGATGCCTATTGGCTTTACAAGGCCAATTGGAACCGGGAGGACCCCTTCATTCACATAGCTTCGGTACGGGAGAGGCGCCGAAGCGATAAGATACAGACCGTGACGGTCTATACCAACCTTCCCGTTGCGGAGCTCTGTGTCAACGGAGTGTCGCTCGGCACCCGTGTGGCCCGCAATGGTGTCATGAAGTGGGACGGCGTGCAGTTGCGGCTGGGCGAGAACGGTCTCAGGGTCTTTGCCGTCATTGCCGGCGACGATGATTATGTGACCGTGGAGGAGACGGCCGTGCTGACCTGCCGGACGGGCGGCGGTGTGTGACGGGTTTCGGACTCTTCTTTGTTTGCCGGCGGAGGTTGCGGTATCCCGACGGGCGGAAAAAAACACCGGCGCATTTCCCGCAGTGGAGATGCGCCGGCGGCTCTTTGTATAAAATTCGCAGTTCGGATTATTTTACGTACAGATAACGCCGAATCGACATCTTGGGTGTCTTCTCGAATTCGGAGGGGTAGAGAATGATTGCTTCTATGTGCGGTGCGTCGCCGAGGGAGGCATTCAGGGCTGCGAGGTTGGCATCCATCATCTCCCGGATGCCGTTCATGCCGATGCCGAGGTGGTCGGCCTGTTCGTAATCGGGTACGACGAACGCGACGAGCCGCCCTTCGTGCATGGCTACGAGGCTCTCCATGATGCCGTCCATTACGTTCAGCCTCGATTCGATTTCCTCCGGATAGACCTCTCTGCCGTCCGGCAGCGTTATCCGGCTCTCCAGACGTCCCCGTACGCGCAGGACATCGCCTTCGAGCGTCCCCATATCACCCGTATGCAGCCATTCCTCGCGGTCGATGGCACATGCCGTACTGCGTTTGTCGCGGAAGTATCCCGCCATCACATGGTCGCCCCGGACGAGGATTTCGCCCGGAATCTTCGCTGCGTCGGACGAAGCTATCCGTACCTCCATGCGGCTGACGATGCGTCCGCAGGAGCCCGCTGCGAACTCTTCCGGTGCCGAGTGGCTTATCAGGGGACCGCATTCGGTCATGCCGTACCCTACGGTGAACGGGAACCGGATGCGTAGCAGGAAGTGTTCTATTTCGCGGTTGAGGGGGGCTCCGCCGACGATGACGAGACGTATTTCGCCTCCGAAGGCGTGCGTGAGTATCTTGCGTGCGGCCGGCTCGATGAGACTGTTCATGGCCGGTACGAGCGACGCAAGCCTGACGGCTCCGGTTTGCATGCGTTCGAGCACCTCTTTGCGTGTGAGCTGTTCCAGAATCCGAGGCACGGTGCATACTACGTGTGGATGTACCCCCTGAAGCGCCTTGGTGAGTACCTTGGCAGAGGGGATATGGCCGAGCAGCGTGATATGGGAGCCTGCCGCGAGGGGGGCGAGCATGTCGAGTACGAAACCGTAGATGTGGCCCAGCGGCAGCATACCAAGCGTCCGGACTCCCCGTCCGAACAGTTTCCGGGAGAGAGTATAGGAGACGTTGGCGGTGAGGTTACCCACCGTGAGCATTACCCCCTTGCTGAAACCGGTCGTTCCCGAAGTGTAGCATATTGCGGCCACGTGTTTCAGTGCCGGAGCTTCGTACGATATGTCGGCCGGCAGGAACCCTTTCGGGTACCGGGCGTTGAAGTGGCGTAGGATGTCGCGTTGGAAAGCTGTCAGCTTCTCTCCGTCGCGTTCGTAAAGGCACCGGAAGTCCGAGAGCGAGAACGCGGCCTTTACCCGGCGGGCGCTGTCGGGTTCGACGATGTCCCAGAAGATGTCGCTGAGAAAGAGCAGACGGGCGTGCGAATGGGCGATGATGTGGTTGATGTCGTTCGCATCGAAATCCTGCATGATGGGAACGACGGTACTGCCGTAGGTGAGCGTTGCGATGCAGACCGCTGCCCACCGCGGGTTGTTCCGTCCCACGACGGCCACTTTGTCGTCCTCTTTTAGACCGCATGCGTCGAAAAGCATGTGCAGTTTGGCGACCTCCTGCGCCAGCGTGTAATAGGTGAATACCTCGCTGGTGAAGTAGTCGGTGATGGCCGGGGCGTCGCTGTGCTCCTTGAAACTCTCCTCGAAGAATTTAATCAGGTTGTCCTGTAACATGCGGGGGCGTTTAGGGGTTGTGATGGAACACAACAAAAATAATACTAACTGCGGGAGGCATGTGCGTCGCCGCAAAGTTATCTACGATGTCTAATTCGGATGTTTCGGGGCCGGACGGTTGTCTCGTCAATCCGTACCGCCCCATATGTCGGAATGAAAAGGGACATGGGAATTCGTCTTTTCTTTTGAGCGGAGTGGCTTTTTTACGATGTTCAGATTTGAAAAAAGCCTGTCGTAAGGCGATGCCTTAACATATGCGTCCGGAACTGCATATGCGGTTCCGGACGCCGTTTCTCCCTGAAGGGCGGATACGCTTCTCCGTCGTGGCAGTCTATCTGTAAAGGTATCTTTTGATGCTCCTTTTGGCCGTCTTTTCGAATTCGGTAGGATAGAGCATGATTTCCGCTATCCGTTCGTAGGCGGCTACCTGCGTGTTCAGTTCTTTCAGGTTCTCATTCATGATTTCCTGTAGTTTCGCGTGGTCCACGCCCTCTTTGTCGGCCTGTTCGTAGTCGGGTACCACGAGTGCTACGAGCCTGCCGTTGCGGTCGACGATGAGGCTCTCCATCACGCATCGCATGTTGTTGAGGCGGGCTTCAATCTCTTCGGGGTAAATGTTCTGTCCGTTGGAACCGAGGAGCATGGATTTGCAGCGGCCGCGGATGAAGATGGTGCCGATGTCGTCCGTAGTGCCCATATCGCCCGTATGGAGCCAGCCGTCGGGTTCGAGCACTTCGGCGGTGGCCTTTTCGTTTTTGTAGTAACCCATCATGACGTTCTCTCCGCGGGTGAGTATTTCGCCCGGAACATTGAAGGGGTCGGGCGAATCTATCCGCAGTTCCATGATGGGGGCGAGTATCTTGCCGCACGAGCGCGGAATGAACTCCCAGTAATCCGTATAGCTGATGAGCGGGCCGCACTCGGTCATGCCGTAGCCGACGCAGAAGGGAAACTTTATCCGCGTGAGGAAATCTTCCACCTCGGCGTTCAGCGGTGCCCCGCCGATGATGACGTGGCTCAGTTCGCCTCCGAACGTTTCGATGAGTTTCTCCCGGATGCCCGCATATATCTTGTTGTTGACGCCCGGAATCTTTACGGCCACTTTGGCCACGCCGCGGCTTATCTTGGGGAATACCTGCTTGCGGACGATTTTCTCGATGAGCAGCGGTACGGTGACGACCACGTTCGGCCGGACGTTCGCCATCGCCTCCACCAGTATTTTGGGGGCCGGCATCTTGCCCAGGAGCGTGACGTGGGCACCGACCGCTAGCGGCGAGAGCATGTCGATGGCGCAGCCGTAGGCGTGGGCGAGGGGCAGGAACGAGAGAACGCGGCTGCCGCGGGCGTGTATGTCGTGCGAGCGGACGAAGACCACGTTGCCCGTCAGGTTGTTCACCGAGAGCATCACCCCCTTGCTGAAACCGGTCGTTCCCGAGGTGTAGTTCAGCAGACAGAGCGCTTCGTTGGGGATGTCGGGGTAGCTGATGTCCTCCACGCTGAATCCCTTCGGGTAACGGGCGTTGAAATGCCGGCGTATGTCCCGCTGGAAATCGGTTATCCGGGTTCCCTCCTTTTCGTAGATACAGTGGTTGTCGGTGAGCGAGAAGGCGGCCTGTATCAGGTCGAGTTCCTCTTCGTGGATGATGTCCCAGAAGGTGTCTCCCAGAAAGAGGAGCTTCGATTCGGAGTGCTTGATGATGTGGTTCACGTCGTTGGCGGGGAAGTCCTGGAGCATGGGTACGATGACTGCGCCGTAGGTGACGGTTGCCAGATAGGCTATCACCCAGCGGGTGTTGTTTCTTCCTATCAGCGCTATCTTGTCTCCTTTCTCTATGCCGCATTCCTCGAAGAGCAGGTGCAGTTTGGCTATCTCCTTGGCCATCTCGAAATAGGAGAAGGTCTCCTGTTTGAAGTAGTCGGTGAGCGCGGCCAGCTCCCTGTTCTCCCGGAAGCTCTGCTGGTATATCTTGATAAGGTTTTCCTGCATCATAAACGTATTCGGTTAAATGACAAAGTTAGAATAAAAAAAACGTAGCTGCAAAAACAGCCGTCGGAGGCCTCTCCCGCGGCGGAGCCGGTCACTCCGTCCTATCGGGGCGCTTGCGGAAATAGGTTTTCGGTTCCGTGCCGGCCAGAAGCCGCCCGATGTTCTTGCGGTGGGTTATCAGCAGGAGTACCGACACCGCACAGCAGAACAGGATAAGGGGAAGATAGTGTTGGCCGAATACGAAAACGGTATAGACGGGCAGCAGGATGCCGGCGGTCATCGAGGCCAGGGAGACGTACCGGCAGAGCATGAAGACGACGGCGAAGGTGGCCAGACATAGCAGGACGGCGGGCGGGTAGACGGCAAGTACCGCTCCCGCGAGGGTGGCTACCCCTTTGCCGCCTCGGAAACCGGCGAAAAGGGGAAAGATGTGGCCGAGTACCACGGCGGCGGTCAGGACGAATTTCATGTTGAACAAGGCGGGGCTTCCGGCCGCATAGGGGAGAAGGGCTGCCAGTGAGACGGCTATAAAGCCTTTCAGAAAGTCGAGCACGAAGACTGCGATACCCGCTCTGCGGCCCAATATCCGCATGGTGTTGGTGGCACCGGCATTGTGGCTGCCGTGTTCGCGGACATCCGTTCCGTAGAACGTCTTGCCTATCCATACGGCGTTGGAAACCGAGCCGAGCAGGTAGGCGGCTGCTGTCAATAGAATGATGAGGAGTGTCTCTGTCATGTCGCTGTCGGATGCTGTCCCGTCGCGGAACGGTACAAAGATAAGTCCTATACTATAAATAGAACTTATGGGTTGCCGGCATCTTATTGGTTATGTTGCGAAGAGGTGCGGCTGCCGGTCGGTGTGCAGTCGGATGACACTCCTTTGTATGTTTTGTGAAAACAGTTGATTTTTAGCTGTTTGGTGCGGCAATGGCGAAGAACCATCATACAGGGAAGGGACCGGATGCCATCGTCCGCTGTCGGCTGTCCGTTCTACAGGGCGTTCCGTTGCGGGGTGCGTGTGTACAAACTGCGGGCTCGGGCGCCTATGGCACCGGGGCCTGGTCGGCCGGGCCGACCAGGGTATCCGTCACCAGGTCGGTGACCCGATTCGGGTATAAGCACCGGACGTGGTGCCGTGCATGCTGAATATGACCGGGAGGCTGTATCGGAACATGACTGTCTTACCGTCCTGTCGGGCCGGCACCCATTGCGGCGACATGCGGAGCACCCGCAGCACCTCCCGTGTCAGGGAGGAGTGGGGCGATGCGACGACATGCGCATCGGTCAGGCATCCCTCCGTGTCGATGACGAAATGGACGACTACCGTCCCTTCTATATTGTTGTCGTATGCGGCGGTGGGGTACTCCAGATTGGACATGACCCAGGAGCGGAAAGCTATCAGGCCGCCGCCCATGAAGTCGGCGGGTTGGCTGTCGCCTGCCGCAAAGACCGCCTCTTTCGGGCGGATGGCGTTGCGGAACGAGACCGGCAACGTTACGGTGACTGCGACGGGTTCGCCTCCCTTTCTCCCCGGCAGCCAGCGGGGCGACCGGTGCAGGGCGGCGACCGCCTCCGCTGCGAGAGCTGCGTCGTCGTATGCCGTTGCTTCGATGCCGTCGAGGCTGCCGTCGGGTTCGACGGTGAAGCGTACCGTTACCTCGCCGTGCAGGCCGTTCTCGAAGCCGTTCGTCGGGTATGTTATATTTTCGGCAAGCCACTGCTCCAGTGCGGCCTGTCCGTCCGCTGCGAACAGGGGCGGTTCATCGTAATTCCCCTCTGCCTGCAAACTTCCTGTATTTCCATAGGCTACGACGGTTCCGCTGTGCCGTACCTCTTGGGCGAGGCCAGGTATGCCGGCGTACAGGAAAGCGAGACAGGCAATCCATGTTGTTATTTTCGGCGAAGACATGTTTGTTATCTTATTCGAGTAAATTTAAAACAAATGTAAGTAAAAATACTTCAACAAAGGTGGACAGGCATGGCGTTTTTTCTTCCCTTTTTAATATAAAACAAATTGGGGGCTTGGAAACTATCACTATCTTTGCATACCCAAAAAAAGATGGTTGGAACATCTGCGATACTAACGGTCCGTGCATCACAGGAGGAAATAAACCTGCACGGTAAATTTAATATAAAGTTATGGATTTCAGTGCTGCAATGCGCAATTTGCGTTCAAAAAAATTCTGGTTCCCGTGGCTGGGGGTGATGGTCGGAGCCGTGATAATGTCTGCCGGGTTCGTGCTCTTCACCAATCCCTATAAGATAATCCCCGGCGGTGTTTACGGTCTCGGGCGCGTCTTCCATTACCTTGTGCCTTCGATACAGACGGGTACATTCGGTCTGATGATGGATATTCCGCTGATGATAATCGGCCTTATCGTATTCGGAAAGACCTTCGGAGCCAAAACGGTATTCGCCGCGCTCGTCACGCCGCTCGTCATGAACGGCATGACGAACCTCGTGGGGGAGAATCCCGACGACGGCACCTCCTTCATCAGCCAGTTCTTCAACTTTTCAGACAACTTGCTCGTAGCCGCCATATTTGGCGGTGTACTGATAGGGGCCGGCGTGGGTATCATCGTGAAGTTCGGAGCCACGTCCGGCGGTACGGACATCATCTCCATGCTCCTTTCCAAATTCATGAAGATGAAGTTTTCCACGGCCATGTTCATCGTGGAGTCTTCGGTCGTGGTAATCGGTATGATAATTCTGCGGGACTGGAGCATGCCCCTCTACGCCCTTATCTCCATCTTCGTGGCGGCGCAGGTAACGGATTTCGTGCTGGACGGTGCGAGCTACGACAAGCTGCTCTTTATCATTACCGACAAGAACGAACAGATGAAGGATTATGTGATGAACGACCTCAAGCGGGGCGGTACTTACATCAAATCCAGGGGCATGTATACGGGAAAAGACCGCGATATGATATTCGTTGTGGTGAACAAGCGGCAGATTTCCGAAGTGCAGGATAAGGTGAAGAATGTGGACCCCAACGCTTTCGTCGTCATCGTTAATGCACAGGATACTTTCGGCGAGGGTTTCAAGGCGTTTCCGGAATAGCCCTCGGTGCGGGCGCAGGGGGTGTGCCTTGTCCCGGTTGTCAATCAGATACGTGATATGAAACTCGAAGATTTGAGGCCTCTTTCCGGGAACGGGAAGAGGCTCTATGTGGAGACATACGGGTGCCAGATGAATGTCGGCGACAGCGAAATCCTCGTTTCCATCATGCAGGACGAAGGATACCGTTATACGGAGGATATTGCGCAGGCCGATGTCATTCTGGTGAATACCTGTTCCATCCGCGACAATGCCGAACAGCGGATATGGGGCAGGCTTCGGGAATTCCACCGTTACAAAAGGGCCCGCAAGGGGCTCGTCGTAGGGATTGTGGGGTGTATGGCCGAGAGACTCCGGGAGGAGCTGTTCGAACGGGAAACCGTCGTGGATGTGGTGGCCGGTCCCGACTCCTATCGCGAGCTGCCGAGGCTGGTCGCGGCTGCTGCTGCCGGAGGTCACGGAGTAAACGTGCAGTTGTCGCAGGAGGAGACCTACGGCGATATACGTCCCGTCCGGCTCGACCGCAACGGCGTGAGCGCTTTCATCTCCATCATGCGCGGCTGCAATAATTTCTGTTCCTATTGCGTGGTTCCCTATACGCGGGGGCGTGAGCGCAGCCGCGACCCGCAGACCATTCTGCGCGAGGCGCAGGAGCTTTTTTCCGCCGGGTACCGGGAGGTGACGCTGCTCGGACAGAATGTGAATTCATACCGCTGGAAGGAGGGGACGGCCGAGGCCGTCGATTTTCCCGCACTGGTGGAGCGGGTGGCCGGCATATCGCCGCTGCTCCGGGTGCGTTTCGCCACATCCCATCCCAAGGACCTCAGCGACCGTCTGATAGAGGTGATGGCTTCGTATCCCAACATTTGCCGGGCTGTTCACCTGCCGGCGCAGTCGGGCAGCGACCGGATGCTTGCGGCGATGAACCGCAAATATACGCGGGCATGGTATCTCGAACGGGTGGCGGCCATCCGCAGACGGATGCCCGACTGCGCGGTCACGACCGACCTGATAGCCGGTTTCTGCGGCGAAACGGCCGAAGACCATGCGCAGACGCTGTCGCTGATGCGGGAGGTGGGATACGATTCGGCTTATATGTTCAAGTATTCCCAGCGTCCGGGGACCCTTGCGTCGCGTACCATGACGGACGATGTATCCGAGGAGGTGAAAACGGCGCGGCTGAACGAAATCATCGCGCTGCAGAACGAGCTTTCGGCGGCGAGCAACGAACGGGATATGGGCAATGTGTTCGAGGTGCTCGTGGAGGGGCTCTCGCGGCGCAGCAGCGAGCAGTTGTGCGGTCGCACGTCGCAGAACAAGATGGTCGTTTTCGACCGGACGGGGGAGACGGCTCCGGGCGATTACGTGCGGGTTCGGATTACCGGATGCACGTCGGCGACACTGTTCGGAGTGGCGGAGTGAGGCGGTTGTCGCTGCCTGTCGGTAGATGGATACAATGAAGAAAGGGAGCGTAAAAACGCTCCCTTTCTTTGTCTGCGGATGCACGGCATGTTATGAAGGTGCCGTGCATCCTGCATTGCGGCGGCCGGCCTGACGGATGTCCGTCCGGTTCTCCGGCGAACCACGGCGGGTAGCAACTTCCCAGCAGCTACCCGCGAATAAATAACCTAACCCTAACCTATGAATCCTTACTTACTGTTCGTTTGCAGCATTAGTATGTTTATTTCGGAATGTCTCTTTCAAATACGTATCGAGGTAACACAGTTCGCAATCGTCCCTGATGATGTAGTCCATCAGCATCTGTTCGTCGTCCGCACCGTCGGGACAATCGATTCCGCAAGCATAGTCTATCTGTTCCATAGGCTTATTTCCGTTTTACCGTTTCCGATTTTCCAATAAAACGGTGCCTGTCGGATTATATTGTGCGCCTCAGGTTAATATCAGTTGGTTTTCCTTTATCATTTTCCGGAGGTTGATGAGGGCGTACCGCATCCTGCCGAGAGCCGTGTTGATGCTTACGTTGGTCTGCTCTGCTATCTCCTTGAAACTGAGGTCGCCGAAATAACGCATCATAACGACTTCCTTCTGTTCTTCGGGCAGATTGTCCACGAGTTTTCGCAGGTCGTTTTCTATCTGTTCGCTCACCATGCGGTCTTCCACGGTCGTGTCGGCGAAACGCTTCGTATTGAGAATGTCGTATCCCGCGTCCGATTCGGACAGGTTGTTCTGCTGTTTCGCCTGCCGGAAATGGTCGATGACCTGGTTGTGCGCGATGCGCAACACCCACGACAGGAATTTGCCGTTGTCCGTATAACGTCCGTCGTCGATAAACCGCACGACTTTGATGAATGTCTCCTGATATATGTCGTCTGCGACTTCATTGTTCTTCACCATCATGCGAATGTAGTCCAACACACGTTTGGAATGACGTTCGATGAGTATGGAAATCGCATCCTTATCGCCCGAAAGATAGGCACTGAGCAACTGCTGGTCACTAAGCGCTGATACCTTCTTGTTCATTGTCTTCTCCTTTTTAAATTGGTGGAGTAGATTTATTCGATAGGCGATACGTTTTAAGAGTTAGAAATAAATTTTGCGCGCACAAGATACGCTATTTTCCTTGAAATTCCAAAGGGAATCCGCAGGATTCGTTTCTCCATGCTTCTGCATGATGATTATCATCAAACGGGATGCCAGTATGCGGCACATGACACCGAACGGCAGCCGAACCGTTGCCGTTATTCTCCGGAAAGGAGTATTTTTTTTATGTAATAGATTGAAAATCAGTAAAATCGTGCGGTGGAGGTGTGGGTGTCAAAAAAACAGATAGCCTGACAAAATCCTGACAAATTTTTGTCAGTTCACTTCCTTTCTTGACATGATACCGTTAAAACCGACGACGGGAAACCGTAACAGTCCCCGCCGCTTGCGGTCGTTTTTTGTGCCGGAGGCATCCGGATGTCCGATTGGTATCCCCTCTCGGAAGGGCCGGTTATTTTACTGCCGCATAGTAGCAGCGTTTCGGCGACTCCACTTTGCCCTCCTTGACGAGCTTTTTGATGATTTTCTCCACCTCTTTCTTTTCGATGCCGGTGGCTTCGGCTACCTCCCCCGTCTTCATCGGCTGGGTCAGGAGATTCAAAATCTTCTCTTCCATGGCGTTTGGTCTTTGTCGGTTATGTCATTGCAGCATAGACCAGAAAGGCATCCGGTATGTGTCGGATACTCTTCCTCCCCGGGAGTTCCGCCCGTTCGTAGAGCGGACCGGCGGGGTGCCGAGCTGTGCTGCCCGTTCGGACCCGGTCTCTGTCTGCGGCAAAATAGCGATACATAAACCGTGCTAAACGTACCTGCGGGCGGGAAGAATTCGGCCCTGCCGCCTTCATCTTCGGAAGACCTGCCGCTCCGGAGAATGAGACGGCCCGCCGAGTCTCGGCGGGCCGTCTGTCTGCGGTGTACCGCAATCGCTATTTTACTGTGTTAACTACTTGCTCGAATGCCTTCGGGTGGTTCATGGCGAGGTCGGCCAAAACCTTGCGGTCGAGGCGGATATCCTTAGCCTTGAGCTTACCCATCAGTTCCGAATAGGTCATGCCGTTGCTGCGGGCTGCAGCGTTGATACGCTGTATCCACAGGCTGCGGAATTTCCTTTTCTTGTCCTTACGACCTACGTACGCATAGGTCAACCCCTTTTCGACAGTATTTTTCGCTACTGTCCAAACATTTCCCCTTGAACCAAAGTTGCCTTTGGCAAGTTTTAAAACTTTTTTTCTTCTGGCTCTTGATGCTACCGCATTTACGGACCTTGGCATAATTTTAAAGTTTTACGAACGGCCAGCGGTGTGTTTTCCTCACACGCTTGGGGGCTGGCACACTCTTGGTTTTACATTTTCCGGCGCCGGCGGGGCTGCTTTTCCGGCAGCTCTTGCGACCGTGCGGCAACCGTCCTTTCGCAAAAGGCGATGCTATTTTACGAGAAGGCTTTTTACTTTTGCCTCATCGGCAGGAGCGACGAGTGCGGAATAATCCAGATTGCGTTTCTGCTTCGTCGTCTTTTTGGTGAGGATATGGCTATGGTAAGCGTGTTTCCTCTTGATTTTTCCGGTGCCGGTGAAGTCGAAGCGCTTCTTGGCAGCGGAATTTGTTTTCATCTTTGGCATTTCGATAAACTTTAAGTAGTTACGACCGCCCGACCGGGTGTGGTGTCCAAGCCCGGACAGAACCCGGCTGACCGGTACAAATGGTTAAACAGCCTGCAAAGATAACCATATTTTGCGAAGAATCAAATTGCGTTTCCCTATTTTGCGCCTTTCCGGAACGGCAGAAGGAGGACCGCAGGTCCTCCTTCTGTGTCGATATCCTTATACTGGACGGTTATTCGGCTTCGTCCGCCGTAGGAGTGGTGAATTCGATTATCTGCGTTTCACCGCGGGTACCGTTCTCTGCGAACGGCTGGGCGAAGATGGTGTAGGTTTCGCCCGGAGTGAGGCCGGTAGCCTGCGTCTCTTTCGGGGCGGTCACGTCGTTCTCCCACATGATGTCGGGCCAGGTACCGTTTTCAAAGTAGTCCAGCAGTTCCATGGAGCCGAGCATGTAACGGTATTTGGAGGTGTCGCCGCCCGGACGTATCTCGACGACGGCGGAGGTCGAGGTCAATTCATCTTCCAGCAGAACAAGTTCGAGTTCGAGTTTCAGCGTCTTGCCGGATACCGTCGATACGTTTCCTTTCTTGTCGCCGGCTACTGCCTGTACGAAGACCGTGTACTCCTGACCGCGCTCCATACCCCTGACGATGATGGTATTGGCTGTGGGGTTGGTGACTTTCGTAATGGTGGAGAGGGTACCGTTTTCGAACGCTTCGAGGTCATCTGCGCTGCCGTATCCGTACACCAGCGTGCGGGTATCGGCACCGAACTCAACTCTGATGACGAACGAGTCTTCGGTGATGTTGTCGATGGTGGTCGTGGTTGTGAGGTCGAAATCGGGTTCACCTTCGGTAGTCACGACCAACTGCCTGACGTTCCCCTTTTCTTCTCCTGCGAAGGCTTGTGCGTAGATGGTATAGTCGGTCGCCTTCGTCAGACCGTCGAAGGAGGCGGATTTGACGGTCGGGTCGTTCTGTGTCTGGATACCCTCCATCGTACCGTTCTGGAATTCGTTGAGCTTGCCGGCTTCGCCTATGGCATAGATGTATCCTTCCGCATCTTTCTCTGCGGTGATGTCCACCGAGACGGAGGTCTCCGTTGCCGATGTGAGTTCTATGCTGACGCCGAGTTCCTTTTCGACGGGTAGGGTCGATTCGGAAGGCGTTTTGTTGCAGGAGACTGCCGTAAAGCAAACCGCAGTCAGGAAAGCGGCGATGGCCGATGCATTACATAGTTTTTTCATGAGTGTAATTTTTTATTTCAAAACAAATAGTGTAGTCCGCAAAAATAACAAAAAACTTTAGAACAGGATAACGTTTCGGCCGTTTAGTTGCGCTTCTCTTCGTTTCCGGCGCGGATTTCCGTGCGAACGGTGTTTTCTCGGACAGGCCGTTCCCGGATTTTCCCGGGCCGTGTTCCGTACGGTCCTTGCGCCGGGTGGGTCCCGATTCGGTATATATGACGTCGCAGGGGCTGTCAGTGTTGCATGACGTCGCCGTTTTTTTTCGATTTTTTTGCGGCAGGCGGACTTTTAGCGTGGATTTTGCCGTTGTCGGTTTCCGGATTGAGGCAGGATTCCGTATCTTGCGGAAGAGAGATTGTTGAATTTTAAATGTCACGGAAATGAAAAGATTCGTCATGACGGCGGTCGCGGTGATGGCGGCCGTCGGGGCATTTGCCCTTGAACCGGTGAAGTTGAATGAACCCGACCTTGACAGGGGCGGTTCGTTGATGCGGGCGTTGGCCGACCGTCGCTCCGTGAGGGAGTATGCCGACCGGGCGCTTTCGTTGCAGGACATGTCCGACCTGCTGTGGGCAGCCAACGGCGTGAACCGTCCTGCGTCGGGTAAGCGGACGGCTCCCTCGGCCATGGACCGGCGCGACATTCAAATCTATGTCCTGACCGACAAGGGTGTCTATCTGTATGTGCCGGAGCAGTCGCTCTTGCAGCCCGTCGCAGAAGGCGACCACCGGCAGGATGTACGCGGCAATAAGCCGGCGGTGAACCTCGTGTTGGTGGCCGAGGACGGCTCGTCCCGGTTCGCCGATACCGATGCGGGATATGTGTCTCAGAATATCTTCCTCGCCTGTACGTCGCTGGGGCTCGCCACCGTATCGTGCGGCTCGATGGACGAACCCGCCTTCCGCAAGGCGTGTCGGCTGAACGACAGGCAGCGCATCATCCTCTTTCATCCGGTCGGCTACCCCAGATAACCTGTGCCGCAGCCTGTCCGGGTGCGGCCGGCACGAACGGGAGGCGGGATGCTGTCGGTGCAAGCCGTCGGCAGGGTTGCCGGTTTCGGAGTCCGGTCATTCCCGGCGGAAGGTCGCCGCATTTCGCGTTTTGTCGCTTCCGGTATATGACAAAGGCCATACCTTTCATGATACGGCCTTTGTCATAATCGGAGGTGCCGTGGCGTGTCCGCTGTGGGCATCGCCGGCCGGTGTTTACAGTATGCCGAATTCGCGGCGCAGGTTCTCCACCTCGTCCAGCTTTTCCCACCCGAAGAATTCGATTTCTTTCGTGACCTCCCTGCCATGGTCGAACAGGGTGACCTCCCGGCGGTAGGGGCGGTTGCCGAAGTGACCGTAGGAGGCCGTCGCTTCGAAGATGGGGTTCTTGAGACCGAACCGTTCCACGATGGAGGCGGGACGCAGGTCGAAAAGCCGTTCGATGCGGCGGGCTATCTCGGCATCGGTGTCCGATACGCGGGCCGTGCCGTAAGTATCCACATAGATGCTGAGCGGATGTGCGATGCCTATCGCGTAGGAGAGTTGGACGAGTATCTGGTCGGCGATGCCTGCTGCCACCATGTTCTTGGCGATGTGGCGGGCCGCATAGGCTGCCGAGCGGTCCACCTTCGAGGCGTCTTTGCCCGAGAAGGCTCCGCCGCCGTGGGCACCCCGGCCGCCGTAGGTGTCGACGATGACCTTGCGCCCCGTGACGCCCGTGTCGCCGTGCGGGCCGCCGATGACGAATTTCCCCGTCGGGTTCACGTACAGCAGGTAGTCGTCGCCGATGAGGTCGGCCAGCTTGTCGCCCGCCCGCTGCAGGCGTGCCTTGACACGCGGTATGAGGATGCTGCGCACGTCGTCTTCGATGCGTTTGCCCATCTGACGTTCGGCCTCCTTTTCCGTCACGTTGCCGCCGGCACGGATGAATTCGTCGTGCTGGGTGGAGACCACGATGGTGTGTACCCTTACCGGGCATCCCGTCTCGTCGTACTCGACGGTCACCTGGCTCTTGGCGTCGGGCCGGAGATAGGGCATTTCGTTGTGCTCGCGCCGCAGTACGGCGAGCTCCTTCATGATGACCTGGGCGAGTATCAGCGTCGCGGGCATGTATTCGCGCGTCTCGTCGCAGGCGTAGCCGAACATGATGCCCTGGTCGCCGGCTCCCTGCTCTTCGTCCTTTTTCACGACGCCCTGGTTGATGTCGGGGCTCTGCTCGTGGATGGCGGAGAGGATGCCGCAGGAGTTTCCGTCGAACATGTAGTCGCTCCGGGTGTAGCCGATGCGGTTGATGACGCGTCGGGCGACGTTCTGTACATCGACGTATGCTTCCGAACGCACTTCGCCGGCAACTACTACCAGTCCCGTCGTGCAGAGGGTTTCGCACGCCACCTTCGATTCGGGGTCGCGGCGAAGGAATTCGTCGAGTATCGCGTCGGATATCTGGTCCGAGATTTTGTCGGGGTGCCCTTCCGAAACGGCTTCCGACGTAAATAAGAATGCCATTTTAAAACGTTTTTGGGGACGGCGCCGTGCGCAGCCCGTTGGACAAAATTTTAAAACGGAAATTATTGGCTGTTGTAAAAGTAACGAACCCCGGCCGGGGCCCCTAAAGAAAAACGGATTGCTTCTTTAGCTATTTTTTTACGTGGTTTGCAAGCGGCCAAATCTTTCCACTGCCGGAGTTCCCGGCGCTGTTCACCGCACAAAGGTAGGCAAAAAAACGTTAGAATGTGCGCTGCGGTCGGTTTTAGGTATATTTACTTACCGTCGGGCAGTACGGACTTTCGGAGGCTGCCGTATCCGGTTCCTCGGTACGGACGGCCGTTGGGGGCCTGACGCGGCGGGGAGGCAGGAGAGACACAGCAGCTGCTTTTCTGCCAGCCGGTTGGGGTGGAGGTGGGTAACGGGGCGTGCCGGCAACTACGTCGGCGGGCGTGTCGTCGCTGCGGTCGGCCGTCAGAAAGGATAGCCGATACCGAAATTGAGGGCTGTGTTGCCCCATTTGAAGGCCTTGAGCCATCGCTGTCCGGCGGGCAGGCTGGGGTCATGCACCCGGACGCCCCAGTCGAGGCGGATGACAATCAGGTCGAGGTCGTAGCGCAAGCCGAACCCGGTGTTGAAACCAAGCTCCTTGTAGAAGCTGTCGAAACGGAAAACCTCGTCGCTGGCCGCACCGGGGATGCCTGCGAGCCAGACGTTCCCTACGTCGAAAAATACCGCACCGTGCAGGGCGTTCCAGATGGGAAAGCGGAATTCGAGGTTGGCCTCCAGCCGCAGGTTGCCGAGCTGGCTTTTGAAGCCGGAGTTCCGTCCCTTGGAGGAGTTGCCTGGTCCGAGGGCTCTCACCGGCCAGCCGCGCATGCTGTTGCTGCCTCCCACGTAGAACATGCGGTCCATCGGGAGGGTGGAGGAGTTGCCGTAGGGGAGTCCGATGCCGCCGAAGAACCGGTAGGCCACGGCCGACCGGTATCCTATCGGGATGGTATTGCTGACACTGGCATCCACGCGGAAATACTGCGAGTAGCGGATGCCGAATATTTTGTAGAATGTTTCGTACCGTGGGGAGGTCTGTCCCCCCGTACCGCAGTCGTCGATGTTCACCTGTTCGGAGACGGGCGAGGAGAGCCAGTGCGCCAGTGCGTCGGTCAGGTTGCCTGCCGTTTCCGCATTGACGCGTACCGTTATCGAATTGCCCTTGCCGGTATTCGGGTTGTTGAAGAGATAGGAGCCCGAGATGGCCGCTATGTACTGCGATTTATAGCTTTCGCGCAGGTAGCTGTTCTGGATGGAGCAGAGGAAGTCCGTGTCGATGAAGCTCACGTCCACGAGGTTGAAGTCTATCGGACGGACGGTATAGGTGGTGTTGCGGCCGTTGTTCCACGAATAGCCGATGTTGGCTCCGGTGATGGTGCGGTGGTATTTCGATTTGCGCTGCAGGTTGGTCGATACCTCGATGCGCGTCAGGGGACGGTAGAGTTTTCCCGCCCTGTCAATGGGGAAGGGGGCGAGGAACCGCGGGAAGGTGACGGATGCCGTGAGCCCCACCTCGTAGGAGTTCTTGGCCGCCGTTTCGTCCGTGTTGAATTCGTATCCGCCCGACAGGCTGATGTTGAGCAGTTCGGCACCGTGGAACAGGTTACGGTTGAGGTAGCTGACGGTCGGGCGCAGCGCATAGAACGCCGACGAGGTGGTGGCCTCGAAGTCGAGCGTGTAGCCCTGCCGCATGGCGGGCGTGCAGAAGATGTCGCAGTCGAGCGCTCTTTCGAGGGTCTGTACCGGGGCCTCCCCTTCGCCTCCTTCGCCGATGTAGGTGATGTAGTTGTCGTCTTCCGGTTCGGGTTCGGAGAAGGTCACGCTGGCATTCTTGAAGTAGTCGAGCCGTTGCAGGTTACTCGATGTGCGCTGCTTGTCGCCTGCGCTGTAAAGGTAGTCGGAGTAGATGGGGATGGCCCGGCGCAGTGTCTGCGGCTTGATTTTGGGCTTGCCTGACCGGATGATGTAGAGCCCCCGGTAGTAGGTCGTGTCCATGCCGCGCAGGTAGGCGGGGTCGGTGGCAGCCGCGGTGGCGTCGTAATCCGGATAGACGAAGATTTTGCCGAGGCGGTAGACGGCGTTGTTCCCATATATCGGCTCTCCCTCGGGCGTGTATCCTTCCAGTTGCTGCCGGATGACCATCGTGAGGTCTACCAGGTGGTCGCCTGCGAGCGTATCGGCTATGTAGCTGATGTTGTTCACGGAGAACTTGTAGTACCCCCGGTCTTTCAGATAGGCCGTTATGCGCTGCCGTTCGTCGTTGAGCAGGGTGAGGTCGAAGATGTCTCCCGGCCTGATGAGCGTGGCGGCACTGTCTTGTCGGATGACCTGTTCGAGGAATTTGTCCTGATAGTCGTAGGAGAGGGAGTTGATCCGGTAGGGCGCTCCTTGTCTGACCGAATAGGTGACCACCGCTTTCCGGTTGCGTTTGTATTCGATTTCGTATCGGCTCGTCGATTCATAGAATCCGCGGGAGTCCATGTAGAGCTTGATGTTGCGGTTCGATGCGGCGGTCTGTACCGTGTCGAGGATGACGGGTTCGCTGCCCAGCCTGCGCAGCAGGTTGTTCCAGCCGTTCTCCTTGTTCGGGTCGGCCTGGTTGTAGAGCCAGGCAGGGAGGTTCGTTCCAAGCAGCTTTTTGGAGGGGTTCTGCCGTACGTACCGGTCTATCTCCCCGGCCGTGATGCGTTCGTCGCGCGGTACCGTCCGGTCGGTCTCTATCTTGTTTTTCGTCAGCATGTAGGAGTCCGGCGGGAGGTGGCGCGTCACGGAGCAGGAGTACGACGCTACCCCGCATGCGAATGCGAGCGCACATCTCAGGACGGAGGCCTTCATGCTTTTCATGGACGTTACTGCTGGTTGAAAAAGCCCTGCTCGACGAGTTCGTCGAAGTATTTGCGCGAGAAGGTCACGTTGTCCTCCCTGACGTAGCGGCGTTCGGTGAAGATGCGGGCGAGGTTGGGCAGCCGGTTTTCCGCGAGAAGCTGCTGCGTCTCGGCCGAGGCTTCGCGCTCGCGCCAGAGGATTTCGAGCCTTTCGGGCGTGTAGTCCGTATAGGTATCCCGATGAACTACCGCATCGAGCGGCAGCCGGTCGGTCAGCGGCGGCAGGGTTTCGGGATATCCCATGGCGACGGTCATTACCGGCAGAACACCCTTCGGGAGCCGGAGTATCCGGGCGATTTCTCCCGCATTGTAGAGTGTCGTTCCCAGATAGCAGATGCCGAGCCCATGCGCTTCGGCCTCCAGGCAGGCGTTCTGCGAGGCGAGCAGGGCATCGGTCACGCCGTTCATGAACCAGCAGAAATTGTCGTAGCCCGGTTCGGCTCCCCGCAGTTCGCACCACCGGCTGAAACGGTGGATATCGGCGCAGAAGGTCAGGAGGACCGGTGCCGTCGTTGCGGCGGGCTGGTTGAAATGCAGGGGGGCGAGCTGTTCCAGCAGCTCCCGCGATGTGGTTACTATAATGCTGTACAGTTGCATGTTCCCCACGGTGGAAGCCCGCGAGGCCGCCTCGAGTATCTCTTCCATGACCGTGGAGGGGATGGGTTCGGGTTTGTATCGCCGAATCGACCTGTGTTCCCGTATCTCTTTTATCATCGTCGTGTTTTTATGGTACAATCCGTACAAAGGTAGTAATTCTTGCGGAGGATGCGACCGTACCCGTTTCGATTTTGCGTGGCCGTGCCTGCCCGGCAAAGAGCAAATTCCGTGCATTTTCCGTTCTTTTTTCTCCGGAGGCTGCGCATCTCCGGCGGGGGGGATGACCCCATGAAGGGATTTTTTGCCGGAAGTTGCGGCAGGCTCGGGAATAATCGTAAATTTGCACACATGCAGATAGAATTCGGAAAGTACGAAGGCGCAGGCAACGACTTCGTGATAATAGATAACCGGGAAAGGGTGTTCGAGCCCCGTCCCGCTTTGGTGGCCGCCCTATGCGACCGCCGGTTCGGAATAGGTGCCGACGGGCTCATGCTTTTGGAAGAGGAGTGCGGGGCGGATTTCCGCATGCGGTACTTCAATTCCGACGGGCCCGAGGCGACCATGTGCGGCAACGGCGGCCGCTGCATGGCGCTTTTCGCCCGGCATGCCGGTGTGGTGGGCGAAAGGATGGCGTTTGCTGCGGTGGACGGCCTTCACCGGGCCGAGGTGCTCGCCTGCGGGGACGATGCGGGGCGTATCGCCTTGGGAATGACCGAGCCGCACGGCTTTGCCGAAGCGGAGGAGGGATACTTTGTCGATACGGGGTCGCCCCATTACGTCCGTTTCGTGGAAGACGTGGAGCGGGTGGACGTGCGGGGTGAGGGACGCCGTGTGCGGAACCTGCCCGCTTTCGCCGGGACGGGAGGCGTGAATGTCAATTTCGTCGAAGTCGCCGGCGAAGGGACGCTGAAGGTGCGTACCTACGAGCGGGGTGTCGAAGACGAGACGCTGGCCTGCGGAACCGGTTCGGTAGCCGCTGCCGTAGTGGCTTCCCGCGTGCGTTTTCCGCAGGTGCGGAGCATCGATGTGCAGGTGCGCGGCGGACTGCTGAATGTGGCGTTCGACGTCGTCGGGGGGCGGTTCTCCGATGTGAGGCTTACGGGGCCGGCCCGCAGGGTCTATTCGGGTGTTTTCAGACCGGAAAATTTTTGAGACGGCGTCGTGCCGGTTCGGAAAATTTTTCTAACATTGCACCGTGTGCGGCGGCTTTGTGCCCTGGCAGGTATTTTGCGGGACAGCAGCCGGAGCGTAAGGAATTTTCAGTTTTTACACTACGATGAAATCTATCAGGGATGTCCGGAGACCGGGCGGGAACCGGTCCGATTCGGACGATTTGCGCAGAAGTACGAAACTCGCGCCCGCGAAGAAGGGTGGTCGGGAGCGTTATTCCGTGTACGATGGGGACGACGAGGAGGACATGTCGCTGTCCCTATCCAAAAAGGAGTCGGTCTTCGATTACTTCGATGACGGAGAGGAGTCGGTAGGGTAACCGGCAGCTTTCGGATGGATGGGTAGTGTAGGCCGTTCCGCAGGGAGACGGCTTTGTCTGTTGATGGTCGGATATGGTTAAGGAAGAGAAATTCATCATGGCCGGCGGTTGCGCGGTCCGGGTGAGCGATACGCTGGAGGGCGAACGGACGGTGGTGTTGCTGCACGGCTATCTGGAGTCGCTCGATGTATGGGACAGGTTCACGGAGCTGCTTGCGCCGCAGGTGCGGGTGGTTGCGGCCGACCTTCCGGGACACGGCATCTCGGAGGTGAAGGGCGAGGTGCACACCATGGAGTTCATGGCCGATACGGTACATGCCGCGATGGAGACGCTCGGCATAGGGCGTGCCGTTGTGGTCGGTCACTCGATGGGCGGTTACGTGGCGCTGGAGATGCTGCGCAAATATCCGGAGGCGTTTGCCGGCCTCGTGCTGTTCCACTCCACGCCGAACCCCGATTCGGAGAAGAAGCGGGAGGACCGTCTGCGGGAGATACACCTCATCGAGGGGGGCAAGAAGGAGCTTATCGCCCGGAGTTTCCCCCATGTGGGGTTCGCTCCGCAGAACCGCAAGCGGTTGGCGTGGGCGGTGGAGGAGCTCTCGGACCAGATAACCCTGACGGAGGATGCGGGAATCGTGGCCGTGCTGAAGGGTATCCGCGACCGGCACGACCTGAACGGGACGATGCGCGGAAGCGGTGTTCCGCAGATGATGCTTTTCGGCCGGTACGACGAGTATGTGACGCCGGAGACGGCTGCGGAAGTTATCCGGAACCAGCCCCAGGCTCGTGCGGTATGGCTCGAACACTCCGGGCACATGGGCTTCGTCGAAGAACCCGCGGCGGCGGCCGATGCGCTTCTCTCTTTCGTGGCGGAGGCGTACGGCGACGTGTCGCCGGAAGCTGCCGGGTGATTTTTAGTGTGGAACAGGCCTGCTTCGTTGTGCGGCGGGTATTAACGTTTGGGTGAAATGGAGGCTGTCATCTCCTTTCTTTCGGAATATCGCCTGACCGGACTGACGGTCGGCATCTTTACGTTTCTTATCATCGGACTTTTCCATCCGCTCGTCATCAAGGCGGAGTATTGGTTCGGTACGCGTTCGTGGTGGATGTTTCTCGTGCTCGGCATCGCCGCCGCAGCGCTTTCCGTCTGCGTGGAGGGGCTGGTGCTTTCGATACTTTTCGGCGTCGTCGCGTTCTCTTCGTTCTGGAGTATCCTCGAAGTTTTCCAGCAGCGGGAACGTGTGCGCAAGGGGTGGTTCCCGGAAAATCCGCGCCGTAAATCCTGATATCGTTCGTTTTGCTCGCGTGCAGGCAGGGGCAGGGCTTTGCCTCCGTTGCGTGTATCTGCCGCACGGGATATGATGCGGCGTCTTGGAGCCGGAGACAGGCGGTTTGTCTGTGGTAAATATTTCCAGGTAAGGTGCTGTCGGTGCCGAAATCGGTATGTATGTGCCGGTTTGTGTTATTTTCATCGGTCGTGAATGGATATTTATCTTGCCGGAACGAATGTGTTTATATTTAAAAAATCATAAATTAATATTGGTTTTTATGGGTATATTTGCAAATACATGAAACAGGATTCCGTGTTTCATGGCGTGGAGTTATTACTTAATTACTATCTATCACTATTTATGACGAAGAGATTTTTTGCAGGCGGCATGCTGGCGTTGCTGGCCTGCGTGTCGCTTGCTTCCTGCACGACCGGTGGCGGCGAGGAGGTGCAGTATGTGAAAATCGGACAGAATCTCTGTTCGTTCCTGGCGGAGGGCAATCAGCCGCTCGAAATTGACGTGAAGGCTTCTCCGGCGGAGTGGACGGTCGAAGCGGGTGCCACCTGGGTGAAGGCGGAACGTACCGCTGACCGGACGCTGACCGTCACGGTGGAGGATAACGATACGGGTAGCGAAAGGAGTGCCGTCCTGACGGTGACGGCCGGGCAGGCGGTGCAGGAGATAGGTATCCGGCAGTTGGCGGCGGACGGTGCCTTCGCCCGTTTCCGCAAGCTCGACACTTTTTCCATGGGGGCGGCGATGTCGCCCAGCGGCAGGTATGCCGGCGGTTTCGTCATCTCCATCGCGCCGGATGACTCTTACCAATACTCTCCGACCATCGTGGACCTTGAGACGGACGAATGGCATCAGTTCGGACCCTATCCCGAATCGGTCTATGCACTGCATCAGACGATGGCCGTTACCGACCAGGGTTTGCTGTTCATCAGCGACGGTACGAACGGCGGCCAGATAGCCATCGACCTCAACGGAGACATCTTCATACCGGAGGCGCCTGCGGATTTTCAGTTCCGGCCTGAAATACAGGGTACCTCTGCCGATGGAAATTTTTGGGTAGGATTCGGCAAAAAAGAGGCCGGCGGACTCTATTATCCTCTTCTGTGGATAGACGGGGCGGCACAGTAACTGTCCCTCCCGGAGAAGAATTACAGGGAAGAGGAGCTGCGGGCCGGTGTCATGGCACGGAGCATCTCTGCCAACGGGGAGGTGATTTACGGTACTTCCTGGGATAACAGCGACTACGGCATGCTCTATTGGGAAAAGGAGGGTGCCGGTTTCGGCCGGCCGCAGTGGGTAGGCGAGGATGTACGCGAAATCACCCCGACGGTGATGCAGTATCAGGATGGTACGGAGTACGATTACAACCTGGTGAACGGTTGCATATGTCAGGCACAGCTTACCAAAATCAGTCCTTCCGGGAAATGGATAGCCACTACATACCGGACGGAAACCCCGTCGGCCAACAGGCAGTATGTGGAATATACCTATGCGGCGGCTTTTTATAATACCGAGACCGGAACGACCACGATAGTGGAGGATTACGGCGAGACTACGGGAGTACACGTTACCGACGACGGCATCGGCTTCATCGGTATCGGTACCCTCGGCGTATCGGCCGGCAAAGTTTACGACCTGAATACGCATACGGACCTGGGCGATACGCAGGATTGGGTGTACGATACCTACGGCATCGTCATTCCCGGCGGTTACATCAACCATATTTCGGCGGACGGCAGGTATGTGCTGGGTACTTCGGCGCAGTCGTCTGCCGGCGGTACCAGCTTCATCAACTGGTACATCGCCCCGCCTCGTGCGAAATAACTGTGTTAACCTAAATAGATACGACCATGAAGAAGATTTTATTCATCGCGGCGGCCTGTATGTTCGCCGCAGCATGTACGCCGCAGGACGGGGGCGGAGAGACCGCTTCCCTCGAGGTGTCGCCCAAGTCGCTTACTTTCGGTGCAGAGGATACGACTCCGCAGGAGATTACCGTGACCGCCACCGGCGTGGAGTGGGAATATGCCGTTCCTTCGTCGGCCGACTGGATTACCGTGGACGACGGGACGGCCGGAAAACTGCTGGTCTCGGTCGCCAAGAATCCGACGGCCGAGAAACGTACCGCTTCGATTCGGATAACTGCCAAAGATAACGATGATTTGGAACCCGTGAGCGTGACGGTTACGCAGGCCGGTTCGGAGACTCCGGAGGTCTATTCGCTGACGGTGGACCCGGCGGCACTGACTTTCGAGGCCGAGGGCGCCGCAGGCCAGAGCGTGAAGGTGACCGCTTCGGGCGAGGGGATTACCTGGAGTGCCGCAGTTGATGAGGCCGCCAAAGAGTGGATAACCCTCTCTGCGACGGAAGGTACCGAAGGGGAGACGACGTTGACCGTCACGGTACAGGACAACCCCGACACGGCGGAACGTTCGGCGAACGTCACCCTGACGCCGAGTGTGGAATCGGCAGGCCCGAAGGCCATCCGCGTGACACAAGAGGCCAAGGTGCTGCCGCCGTCGCTGACGATGACTTACAACGACGGCGACGTACCGGAGGAAGGGTTCGTTATCGACTATCTCGGCCGAAAACGTTATACAATCAATGTCGTTCCTGTCAATCTCGATTGGAATGTCCGGGTCTCATACGATAACGAAAAAGATTGGTTAACAGTAAACCCCTTCAAAGACGAAGACAGTGGTATCCATAATATTAGCATCAATGCCAACGACAAAAAAAATGAGAACTCCGCTCCGCGGACAGCGCGCGTGATTGTCACTACTGACGTCGAAGGTATCGGCCCGTTCGAGATTCCCGTGACGCAGGAGGGCAAGCCCGAATTTCTCAGTACGCTTGAAGAGGATGTCGATTTCGGAGTGCTCACCCAAAGCCGAATAGCTGTCTATCCGAATGACGAGTTGAGGCATCAACCATACACACTGTGGGAGTTGAAATTGTGGGATGAAGGCATTACGTTGACCTCGTCGCAAATGTTTATCGGCACTGGCAATCGCCTCCACATGAAATTATACACAGACCCCATAGAAAAAAATGACGACAACATTTACATCCTTCCGGAGGGTACTTATACAGTCACTACGGCAGACATAGAAGATAGTGCATACCAATTCGTTTCACGAGATATCATGTGCGGCCGTGCAGGATTCTCCCACCCGAAGTTTCCGAGCGGCACCTGGTACATCCGCATGGAAAACGATACCGTGACGGGCGATGCCTGCATCACCGGTGGTACGATAACCGTGACCCGGAACGGCGAAGAGTATGACATCGCCTTCGATTTCACCAGCGACGCCGGCTATAAAGTGACCGGTTCGTTCAAAGGTATTTTAGACCTACATGTACAATAATCCGAATCCGCCAACCCCGGCAATTCGCCGGCAATCAACACACGACGGGACATGCCGCATCTGAAAGTGCGGCATGTCCCGTTCCCGACCGTCCCAAAGCAGACCGAAGGTTTTCCCGATGACCGTCCGGCAACCTGTACGGGGCGCCTCAATCCTCCTCTTCGAGCGTGAAGACCTCCTCCACGCGCCGTCCGAACGCCGCCGCAACCTTCATGGCGAGGACGGCCGACGGAACGTACTTGCCGAGTTCGACCGCATTGATGGTCTGTCGGCTCACTCCCACCCGGTCGGCAAGCTCCTGCTGGGTCATGTCGTGCATGGCCCTCTGCACTTTAATGCTGTTTTTCATCTCCTTCAACTCTCTTTCAACTGCCTTAAACATCAGATACCTGTCTTCCGGGCCTCCCGTTTCGCCCGCCATACCGCTGTCCTGAATTTGACGATGTACAGTACGAGCAGCAGAAAAAGCTGCAGGAAAAGAGCGTAAAGGTAGGCGAATTCATACAGGAAACAGGTCGCAAGAAGCACGAAAAGACTATCGGCCAATACGGCCCACACGAGCGACGAAGCCCGCAAACGCGTCGTATATTCATCCTCGTCGCGCTCGCGCGAAAAGGCGACCAGCAACAGTCCGGCCATCAGTCCGATGACGATGACCTCGTCTATCCATCCTCCCAACAGGTCCGAGACCTGCTGCATTTTACCGTCCGGCGTATACCATACAACAAAATCGATACTCCACGCAAGACCGGCCGCACCGAACAGGGCGGTCAGTATCCATCCCGGTACCCGCCACGCATGCGGAAACAAGAAATCCTTTTTCATAACAAACATCAATTTTAGATAATACTTTCTTCCCGTACTTGTACAGGTACATACAACACTACATTGCAAATGTAAAATATATTTTACATTTAGCAAAACAATTTTTACTTTTTATCAACAACACAGGACACATGTATCCGGAACGGAGCGGCGAACATCCTTCGACGGTTCCTTCCGGGCACGGCAGCCGATACAGGGAAAGAGAGTACCGAAAAGGGAGCCGGCCAGAAGAGGCCGGGACGAACGGACACAGAAAAAGACGAAACAGGAAAAGAAAATGCCGCAAAACAGCATTGAGAAGACGGTACCGCACAAATGCCGCCGAGCAGGAAAATCCTGAAAGCAAAATGCCGGATTGATAAAGGCGTATCGGTAGCGGGACGGAAACCCGCAGATACGCCCTTATCAATCCGATATCCGGAAAAAAGAGACTACCGCTCTTTCAACCGTTCGCGGAGCCGACGCCCCTCCTCTTCGTAACCCGGCTTGTCGAGCAAGGCATACATATTCCTCTTATAAGCCTCCACACCCGGCTGGTCGAACGGATTGACACCGAGCAGGTAACCGCTTATTCCGCAAGCCCGCTCGAAGAAATAGAGCAGTCCTCCGACACCATAGGCATCTACCTGGTCGATGTCCACCCGCAGGTTGGGCACCCCGCCGTCGCAATGGGCCAGGGCAACGCCCGCTTCGGCCATGCGGTTCACCTCGCTCAAACGCCGGCCGGCCAGAAAGCCGAGTCCGTCCTCGTCTCCGCCGGCCCCTATCCGCACCTCGTGAAGCGGCGAAGCGACCGAAACGACCGTCTCGAACAACATTCTCTCCCCCTCCTGAATATATTGTCCCATGGAGTGCAGGTCGGCGGTCAGGGTAACGGAAGCCGGGAAGATACCCTTCCCCTCCTTGCCCTCGCTCTCGCCGAACAGCTGCTTCCACCACTCCCCGACATAATGGAGCGACGGTTCGTAACTGCCGAGTATCTCCACCCTGTATCCGGCTCCGTAAAGCACGTTGCGTGCCGCCGCATACTGCTCCGCCGGGTTCCTTCCGAACGGCACGCCGGCAGCCGTCGCCGCCTCCATCTCCCGGGCCCCGGCGACCAATGCACCGATGTCGACACCCGCCGCAGCCAGCGGCAGCAGCCCCACGGGGGTCAGGACGGAATAACGCCCCCCCACATCGTCCGGGATAACGAAGGTCGCATACCCCTCCCGGTCGGCCAGTCCTTTCAAGGCTCCTCTGGAACGGTCCGTCACCGCGACGATGCGCTCCCGCGCCCCGGCCTTTCCGTAACGTCTTTCGAGCTCGCCGCGAAGGATACGGAAGGCTATCGCCGGTTCGGTGGTCGTCCCCGACTTGGAGATGACGATTACCCCGACCGAACGCCCCTGCAAGGCTTCCAGCAAATCATACAGATAATCTTCGCTGATATTCTGTCCGGCAAAGACCACATCCGGCCCCGAACGTTCCCGCCGCAGACAGGCGAACGGATTGCCGAGCGCTTCGAGCACCGCCCGCGCGCCGAGATACGAACCGCCTATGCCTACCACGACAACCACATCCGCCACGGCACGCAACTTTTCCGCCGCATCCTTCACCCGGCGCAGCTCCGTCTCCGTCACCGAAGAGGGCAGCGAAACCCACCCCAGAAAATCGGCACCGGCGCCGGTACCCTCTTCCAGCATCCGGTTGCACTCCCCGGCACGCCGGCCGAGCGCTTCGATGGCGGAAACCGGAACACCGGCCGCCGCCATTCCATAATCGAACCTCAACATATCATCACTCTTTACATGTCCGTTCCAATCCGTTGTCGCTTCCGCATGCCGCTGCGGCCATGCGGACCGAACGACGGTGCAAAACAGATGCCACCGACAGGAAACGGGTCCCGGCCCCGCACTTCCCGCAAACGACCGGCATACGCACTGCAATTTAACGTTTATTTGCCACAATCGGACCAAATATCCACGAGATGTCGGATATTCCCGCCCGGGAGAATACAAATATCGCTCTATTCCGTTGCTTTCCGCAAATGGAACGGATACATTTGCAACATGCAACCAAACGTATCACCGCCCGTTTTCTTATGAGAACATCAATCTTCGCTGCCTGCCTGGCGCTGCTTCTCGCAGCCGGTACATGCAAGGGCCAACCGGCACGCATCTTCCTCGCGGCCGAAAAGGAGACGACCATCAAACTATTCGGCACCGTCGACGGGGCGTTCCAGCCTTTCCACCACGCCCTCCGGGAATTCACGCTGACGCCCGGTTCCGAATCCGCCGCCATCATCGCCTCGCTCGAACGGCAGCGCAAAGGGCGAGCAACGGAACACGCACGAGACGACGGAGAAATCCGTTACGTCACGGACGAAATCGAAACCCTCGCCGAGATAGTCTCGCTGCCCGGCCTCTGCGGCCGCTACTGCCTGATAGACCTTTGGGCGAGCTGGTGCATCCCCTGCCGACAGCAGTTCCGGTTTACCGAACAACTGCACGAAATAACCGCCCGGTACGACAGCCTGCAACTGGTATATATTTCGATAGACAAACCGGAGACAGCCGACAGATGGACGAAGGCCGTCGAAAAACATGCGCTCGCCGGGTGGCACATCCGGGCCGGTCAATCCCTGCTGGAAGACATCACCCAAAAGGTCTATCAAAACAGGAATATCACGATACCCCGATACATTCTGCTCGCCCCCTCGGGAGAAATCGTCTGTCCCGACCTGCCGCGCCCGAACCGATATGAAGCGCTTGCAGCGGCGCTGGCCTCCTGCCTCGAAGACGAGGGGCAGTAATCCCGGCTACAACCCGCCGTTCCGGCCGACCGTCGGACAAGGAGTTCCCCAAAACCGGAGAGCATTTCGGACCACCGCACACCTTCCGCGAAAACCGCTACCTCTACAACCAACCTCCGTCCACGGCACCCGCCGAAAAAGGGCTGCCCGCCGGAGGACATACGTCCGACACAGAACGAACTCAGATGAACATCCGCGTCGTACCCTACAATCCCGAATGGCCGGCCGCCTACGAACATGAGGCGGCGACGATTGCACGCATTCTCGGCAACGAACTCGTGGCCATCTACCACATCGGCAGTACCTCCGTACCGGGCCTCGCGGCCAAACCCGTCATCGACATCATGCCGACGGTCAGAAGTATAGAGGCCATCGACCGGTTCGACGCCTCGTTCGAGGTGCTGGGTTACGAATGCATGGGCGAATTCGGCATTCCCGGCCGGCGTTACTACCGCAAAGGCGGCGACGAAAGGACACACCAGGTACACATTTTCGGCCGGAACAATGTCCGCGACATCGAACGGCACCTCGCCTTCAGGGATTATCTGCGCGCACACCCTGCGACGGCACACCGCTACGGAGAGCTGAAAAAGTCCCTGGCCCGGCGGTTTCCCGACGATATCGAAGGCTACTGCGATGGCAAGGAGGTCTTCATGCAGGAGCTCGAAAGGGCTGCCCTGACCTGGTATCGCTGCGGAAAAGGCATCCTGTAAATTCCCCGTCCACGCCCCCGTTCCGACCGGTATCCGCAGCCTATTTTAACGACCGGACAGCGATTACGGCATTTCGCGCCCCGGTGAAAGAAAAAGATTAGTATATTTGTAAATTGATTGGGGAATCAGATGCCAATCGGTAAAATCAGGCAGGGAATACAATACAAAGACCGGACAAATGGGACTATTTTCATTGACACAGGAGTTGGCGATAGACCTGGGAACCGCCAATACCCTTATTCTATATAACGGCAAAGTCGTCGTGGACGAACCCTCCATCATCGCCATGGACATACACACCGGCAAGGTGGTAGCCATCGGCGAGCAGGCCCAGCAGATGCACGGCAAGACACACCAGAACATACGGACTATCCGACCGCTCAAAGACGGAGTGATAGCCGATTTCAATGCGGCCGAACTGATGCTGCGGGGCATGATAAAAAAGGTCAAGATGAGCGGCCACCTCTTCAGCCCGTCGCTGCGGATGGTGATTTGTATCCCGTCGGGTTCGACCAACGTAGAGATACGTACCGTCCGCGAATCGGCCGAACACGCCGGCGGCCGCGAGGTGTACATGATATACGAACCGATGGCGGCCGCACTCGGTGCCGGCCTCAACGTGGAGGCACCCGAAGGGCACATGGTCATCGACATCGGCGGCGGTACGACCGAGATAGCGTGCATATCGCTGGGCGGTATCGTATGCAGCGAGAGCATCGACGTGGCGGGAGACGTATTTACCGAAGAAATCCAGAACTACATCCGCCAGCAGCACAACATCCGGGTGGGCGAACGCACCGCGGAGAATATCAAGATGGCAATAGGTGCTGCCGTACCCGAACTCGAAGAGGCTCCGGACGACTACGTGATAACGGGCCCGAACATCCTCACGGCGCTCCCCACGACGGTTACCCTGTCGTACACGGAGATAGCCTACGCGCTGGAGAAATCGCTCCTCAAGATAGACGCAGCCATCATGAAGGTCTTGGAGATGGTTCCGCCGGAACTCTATGCCGACATCGTGAAGAGCGGCATCTACCTCGCCGGCGGCGGCGCCCTCATCAAGGGGCTCGACAAACGCTTCTCGTCCAAGAACGGCATCCATTTCAACATCGCGGAAGACCCGCTGCGCGCCGTAGTACGCGGTACGGGAATCGCGCTGAAGAACATCAACCAGTTCTCGTTCCTCATGAAATGACAGGCGCTGGCCGACGGAACGGAAACGGCACGGCCGCCCCACACTCCACCAGTGAAGAGTCACGACGCCTGCCGCATTCTCGAAACGGCAGGCGCCACTTTAACAGGCCAAGATGTACAGGCTCGTACGCTTTTTCAAACGGTACTATGCGGTATTCCTCTTCGTATTGCTCGAAGCAGGGGCGATAAGCTATTACGCCAATTCGACCAGCTATACCCGCGCCACGCTGCTCGCCGGCGCCGCACGGGTGACCGGGGGAATAGAGGGCTTCTTCGCCTCGGCGGGAGACTACTTTTCGCTGCGGCGCGAAAACGCCGTGCTGCTCGAACGCCTCGCCGAAGCCGAGACCAGACTACATGCCGCCATACCCGCAGGCGATACACTGGCCGCCCGGACGGACGGAATGAAATATCTCTTCGGAACTGCAAAGGTCGTCAGCAACTCCATCGCGCGGCAGGACAACTTTTTCGTGATAGATAAAGGTACCGCCGACGGCATCGAAGAGAACATGGCGGTATTGTCGCCGGAAGGTGCCGTCGCTGGTTATGTCCGCAGGCACTCCGACCATTACGCAGTCTGCATGTCGGTACTCAACGGCAGTTTCAGCATAGGTGGCCGCCTCAAGGGCAGCGAATATTTCGGTTCGGTCTATTGGGACGGCACCGACCCGCGGGAGATGACCATGGTAGACATCCCCCGTTACGCGGATGTCAAACGGGGAGACTCGGTACTGTCGGCCTATTCGCTGCGGTTCCCGCCCGACTGTTTCATCGGTACGGTAGCCTCCGTGAGCGAATCGCCGGACGGAATATACCATGTGATAAAGATACGGCTCGGCGCGAAGATGAACGCACTGTCCGACGTGCTGCTCGTGAAATACACAGACTACGAAGAGCTCGAAACCCTCGCGGGAGAACACTTCTCCGATGCCGACAAAAAAAAGAAATAACGAAAGGGTATGCACAAAATAGCGGAATACGGACTCATATTCATCGTATCGGTGTTGCTGCAGGTGTTCCTGTTCGACAACCTGACCGTATCGCCGTACCTCTATCCGCTGGTGTATGCCGGATGCATCATCCTGTTGCCGGCGAATATCGACAGAGCACTGCTATTGATATTGAGTTTCGCGCTCGGCTTGTCGGTCGATCTCCTGTCGGGCATGGCCGGCCTCAACACCATAGCCGCCACGGCTACGGGATTCCTGCGCCCTGCACTGTTCAGCCTGACCGTCGGCAAGGATGCGGCCCGGGAGGGTTTCATGCCGTTGCCGCTCAACACGGGACGCACGAAATGGCTGCGTTATGCGGCGGCGACCCTCGCCGTACACTGTACGGTCTTCTTTCTTTTCGAAGCGATGACCTTCAAATACTTCGGATTCACTTTACTGAGAATAGCAGGCAGCACCGTAACGACCACGCTTCTGGTCTGGTTCGTCGCCAGCCTCCTGCCGACCGGCAGGTCGCACGGCTCCCAGACATGATACGGAAACCGGACGAAAGAGAACAGAATATCAGAAACCGTATGCCGGCAGCGGCACAGAGAGAATAAAACAGATGAACCGCAGGGCGAAAATAATCTCCTTATTCGTTATCGTGGCCTTCGCCATCCTGCTCCTGCGTCTTTTCCAGATACAGGTACTCGACGATTCATACAAAAGGGCCGCCCAGAACAACGTGCTGCGGAAAGAGGTGCAGCACCCGCCACGCGGCGAGGTGTACGACCGCAACGGCGAACTGCTCGTACGCAGCATAGCCTCCTACGACCTGATGGCCATTCCGCGCGATGTAGGCGAGTTCGACACGCTCGCCCTGGCCCGCATCGCGGGCGTTACGCCCGAAAAGCTGAAATCCGAGCTCGACAAGGCCGCCCGATACTCGCGTCGCCGCCCCTCGGTCATCGTCAAACAGATGAGCCTTGAGGCCAAACTACTTTTCGACGAAGGAGAATTCTCCGGTTTCTATACCGTCTACCGGACCATGCGCTCCTATCCACGCAAGATGGCGGGCAACCTGCTCGGTTATATCAGCGAGGTGGACGCGGCGACGATAGCCCGCGACGATTACTATCAAACCGGCGATTATCGCGGCATGTCGGGCATAGAACGCACCTACGAAGAGGTGCTGCGCGGCGAAAAGGGGATGAAGGTAAGCATCGTGGACGTGCACGGCATCGAAAAGGGCCCATACATGGACGGCGCGGCCGACCTGCAAGCGATACCCGGTACGGCCATCACCACATCGCTCGATGCCCGTCTGCAGGCACTCGGCGAAGAGTTGATGGAGGGCAAGGTGGGCAGCATCATCGCCATAGAGCCTGCAACGGGAGAAATTCTCGTCATGGTCAGCAGTCCGGGCTACGACCCCGACGAACTGGTCGGCCGCGACCGGGGCAACAATTACATGAAACTGCTCGCCAATCCGCGTCGGCCGCTCTTCAACCGGGGCGTCATGTCGCGCTATCCGCCCGGCTCGACATTCAAGCTCGTCAACGGTCTCATCGCCCTGCAGGAAGGGGTCGTCACCCCCTCCCGGAAATATCCCTGCCACGGCGGATACACCATCGGCAAGGGCGTGAAGTGCCACAACCACTACTCGCCGGTCAACCTCCGGCAGGCGGTTCAGATGTCGTGCAACGCCTATTTCTGCTATGCGTTCCGCGCCGTGCTGGACAACAACCGCTACGACAGCCCGAAACAGGCCCTCGAAGTGTGGGACGACTACGTGGAGAGTTTCGGTTTCGGACGCAGTCTCGACAGCGACCTATCCGGAGAGCTTTCCGGATTCGTTCCTACACGGGAGACCTACGACAGGATATACCGCGGAAGCTGGAACTCGTTGACGGTCATCTCTCTCTCCATCGGACAGGGAGAGCTCGGCTGCACGCCGCTGCAGATGGCCAACCTCGCGGCGATACTCGCCAACCGGGGCTACTACTACACGCCGCACATCGTCAGACACATCGATGGAAGGGACTCCGTCGACTCCCGCTTCTACGACAGACACTATACGAAGGTGGAGAGCCGCCATTTCGACCATATTGTCAAAGGGATGTACGACGCGGTGCATGCGGACGGCGGGACGGGCCGTCGTGCCTACGTCCCGGGGCTGGACATCTGCGGCAAGACGGGGACGGCCCAGAATCCCCACGGCGAAGACCACTCGACGTTCCTCTGCTTCGCTCCCATGGACAATCCCCGAATAGCGGTGTCGGTCTATGTGGAGAACGGCGGTTTCGGCGGTACGATTGCCGCTCCGATAGCGAGCCTCATCGTGGAACAATACCTGACCGACAGCATATCGAGGCCGGCCCTCAAAGAGTACGTGAAGAACACGACCATATCCTATCCCTACTATGACAGGCAGCAGCACTAACAACCGCATGGCCCGCAACGGCATCGACTGGGGTTCGGTGGCGATATTCTTTTCGCTGATGCTCCTCGGCTGGCTGAACATCTATGCCGCAGTGTTCGACGATGCAGCCCGGGCAGGATTTTCCATGGACTCGCGTTACGGTTCCCAGTTGATATGGATGGGCGTCAGCGTACTTGCAGCAGTGGTCATCATGCTGATTGACGAAATCTACTACCACATCCTCGCCTACCCCTCCTACATCCTCATGCTCGCGGTACTGCTGGCAACGCTCTTCATCGGCACGGAGGTCAACGGCGCGAAATCGTGGCTCCGCCTCGGCGGATTCTCCGTGCAACCCGCCGAGTTCGCCAAATTTACGACGGCACTCGCCCTCGCTCGTTACATGAGCTCCTACAGCTTTTCCATGGCCGATTGGCGGAGCCGGCTGTTCGCAGTGCTCCTGCTGGCGGCCCCCATGGCCGTCATCCTGCTCCAGAACGACGCCGGTTCGGCCATCGTGTTCGCCTCTTTTCTCATCGTCTTCTACCGCGAAGGTTTCAATTCGTGGGTTTACGTCGCACTGGGGATGGTGGTCTTCCTCTTCGTCTTCTCCTTCCTCTGGAACCCTGCGACGCTGCTCGCGGCGGTCATCGTTATCTGTACCCTCATCGAAGGGTTCATGAACGGAGGATGGCGGGACAAGGTGCGGTATCTGGCCGCCGTGGCGCTCGTCTCGGCCGTCATCTATCTGGCGGCCGCCCTGCTCACCCGGGGAGAGGCCGGCTTCTACGGATGCCTGCTCGCCGCCGCGGGCCTCTCGCTCATTGCGGTCGGCATCTATGCCTGGCGGGCGAAACTGAAGAACGTTCTGATATGCATCGGAATGTTCGTCGGTTCGGTTGCCTTCACCCAGGTCGTGGACACTGTTTTCGACCATATGCAGCTCCATCAGCAGAAACGTATCCTAAACCTGCTTGGCGTGGAAAGCGACCCGCAGGAGTGGGGATACAATGTCAATCAGTCCAAAATAGCGATAGGCTCCGGAGGTTTCTTCGGGAAAGGATACCTGCAGGGAACGCAGACCAAATACGACTTCGTTCCGGAACAGAGCACCGACTTCATCTTCTGCACCGTGGGCGAGGAGTGGGGCTTCGTCGGCTCGGCCGTCGTACTGGGGCTCTTCTGCTGGCTCATCCTGCGTCTCATCCGTATGGGAGAGAGACAGCAGGAGGCGTTCGGCCGGGTCTATTGCTACGGAGTGGCCTCCATCTTCCTTTTCCACGTACTCGTTAATGTAGGCATGACCATCGGCCTCATGCCCGTGATAGGCATTCCCCTGCCGCTCTTCAGCTATGGCGGGTCGTCGCTGTTTGCCTTCACGCTCCTCTTTTTCGTCGCCGTCAAACTCGATTCGCGCCGACGGGAGAGCGACGGCCATTTCGGTGCCCGCCCGAAATAATCCGCCGCCCGAAATGCCCTTCCGAAGCCCCTGCAGGCCAAAATATGGACCCGCGCAATAACAATCTATCACATTTTCGCCTACCTTTGCGTGAAAAGCGAAACACACAAATCGATAAACGTTTAAAATATGAGAAAAGCAATGATTGCATCCGCTCTGCTGATAGCCGGCATCGCCGGACTGACAGGCTGCGGCAACGAGAAAAAGAGCGCATCCGTACCGGCACTCGACCCGACCAACATGGACCTCTCGGTAAAACCCGGCACGGACTTCTATCAGTTCGCCAACGGCGGCTGGATGAAGAACAACCCGCTCCAGGCACAGTATTCGCGCTACGGCATCTTCGACCGGCTCGGCGATACGAGTCTCGACCAGATACGCACGATAGTGAACGAGGCCGCCTCCATGGACCAGACGCAGGGAGGGATACCCCAGAAGATAACCACCCTCTACCAGTTGGGAATGGACAGCGTGACGCTCAACGCCCAGGGCGCCGAACCGATACGCGAGGAGCTGGCTCGGATTGCTGCCATCAAGAATGACAAGGAACTCGCGGCGATGATTGCCACGCTGCACCGCGAGGGCATCTTCCCCTATTTCGTCACCTTCGTGGATGCCGACGAGAAGAACAGCACCATGAACATTCCCGCCCTCTACCAGTCCGGCCTCGGCATGGGCGACCGCGACTACTACCTGTCGGAAGAATCCAAAGAGATAAAGGATGCTTACAAGGAGTACATCCGCACGCTCTTCACGCTGGTGGGATACAGCGCCGAGCAGGCCGACGAAGCGGTAAAGGCCGTACTGAAGATAGAGGACAAGATAGCGGACGCATCCTACAGCCGCGAAGTACTCCGCGATTCCCATAAAAACTACAACAAGATGACCGGCACGGAATGGGTGAACTCCAACGGACTGCTCGACTGGAACATCTATTTCGACACGTTCGGAGTGCCGGTTGCCGAAAATATCGTAGTAAAACAAACGGGGTTCTTCAACGACCTGGCCAAGGCCATGAAGGACGTCACGCTCGACGAGCAGAAGCTCTATCTGGAGTATAACCTTATCAGCGCGGCCGCTCCCTACCTCAGCGACGATTTCGTGAACGCCAACTTCGACTTCTTCGGCCGCGCGATGTCGGGCCGCGAAGAGTTGCAGCCGCGCTGGAAACGCGCGCTCAACACGACAGACGGCGCCCTTTCCGAAGCGCTCGGCCAGCTCTACGTAGAGAAATACTTCCCCGCATCGTCGAAAGAGAAAATGCTCGAAATGGTAGGCAACCTGCAAACGGCTCTCAGCGAAAGAATCGAGGCGCTGCCGTGGATGAGCGACGAAACGAAAGCCCGCGCACAGGAGAAACTCGCCGCTTTCCGTGTGAAGATAGGTTATCCGGACACATGGCGCGACTATTCCGCCCTCGACATCAAGGACGATTCGTACTGGGCGAACGTGCGCCGCTCGAACATCTTCGAGATGGACTACATGCTCTCGCAGATCGGCAAACCGGTCGATAAGGACAAATGGCTCATGAGCCCGCAGACCGTGAACGCCTACTACAACCCGACGACCAACGAGATTTGCTTCCCGGCCGCCATTCTTCAGCCTCCGTTCTTCAACCCGGATGCCGACGACGCAGTCAACTACGGTGCGATAGGCGTAGTCATCGGCCATGAAATGACGCACGGCTTCGACGACCAGGGCCGCAATTACGACAAGGACGGCAACCTGAACGACTGGTGGACGGCAGAAGACGCCGCACGTTTCAAGGAACGCACCGACATCCTCGTAGAGCAGTTCAACGCAGTGGAGGTGGCTCCGGGCGTCTATGCGAACGGCAGCTACACCCTCGGCGAGAACATCGCAGACCAGGGCGGCCTGCTCGTATCCCGCATGGCTTACGAGAACAGCCTCGAAGGCAAGGAGCGCCCCGAACCGATAGACGGCTATACCGATGCCCAGCGTTTCTATATCTCCTACGCTACGGTATGGGCACAGAACATCCGTCCGGAGGAGATACTGCGTCTGACCAAGATAGACCCGCACTCGCTGGGTAAGAACAGGGTGAACGTAACGCTCCGCAACATCGACGATTTCTACACCGCATTCGACATCACCGAAGGCGATGCGATGTACCTCGCACCCGAAAAACGGGTGAACGTATGGTAACGGTGCGGTAACCCGCCCTGAGAGCATAAAGCCGCGGCCTTTTCCCTGGCCGCGGCTTTTTTCATGCCGTTCGCGGACGCATCTCCCCTCGAATGCGTGCCCTTCCGCAAAGAAACGGTACCGACGGCCCTCCGCATCTCACCCGCGCCCGACTTGCCCTTCCCATCACCTTCAGAGAGGAAACGAAAACCGCCAATGTTACAATTTTACTCAAAAACAAGAAATATGTAAATTTAAAAACATACATAATTATTATTATTTTTATTAATATATTTGCTACTAAAGACTATAGCCCGGCAGGGCCGTAGCCGATATGAACCTATACACTAATAAAACTACTTCAACCATGAAAAGACTCTTCACTACGGGAATCGCCGCAGCGACGTTGCTGCTATCTTGTCTGTCAGGATGTACAAAAACGGAAGAGACGTTCCACTATGTCAATCTGAGCCAGGTGGCCTGCTCGTTCCTCGGCGAGGGCAACCAGCCGCTCGAAATCACCGTCAAGGCCTCGCCCGCTGCATACGAAGCCACGCCCGGCGCCACATGGGTGAAAGCGACGCAGAGCGAAGACGGCAAGGTACTCATCCTGACCGTCGATGACAACGACACCGGTGCGGAACGCAGTACCACCGTCACCATCGCCGCAGGAGAGGCCTTGCAGACGATTCAGGTAAACCAGCTTCCGAAGGACAGCGCCATCGCACGGTACCGCAAACTGGATACCTTCCAGATGGGGGCTGCCATGTCGCCCAGCGGCAAGTATGCCGGCGGTTTCA